>ERZ1699240.354-NODE-354-length-12254-cov-9.644265_pt1 | contig 12254 bp, 7 predicted proteins | sample MGYA00581535_ERZ1699240 | MGnify/ENA primary metagenome ERZ1699240 (study PRJEB42319, sample SAMD00040327) | human oral metagenome | material: saliva | host: Homo sapiens | study: EMG produced TPA metagenomics assembly of PRJDB4115 data set (Metgenomic analysis of... | reverse complement strand
CCGTGAGTAATAACCATCTGCGCCTATTCACCAGCGAGTCGGTGACTGAAGGCCACCCCGATAAGATTTGTGACCAGATTTCTGACGCCATCCTTGACGGCATCATCGCCCAGGATCCCGCAGCGAACGTTGCTGTGGAGACCATGGTGACCACCGGTCAGGTGCATGTTGCTGGTGAGGTGACCACCTCCAGCTACGTCGAAATCCCCTCCATCGTGCGCGAGACCATTTTGGGTATCGGCTACGATTCCTCTACCCGCGGCTTCGACGGCGAGTTCTGCGGCGTGTCCGTGTCCATTGGTGAGCAGTCCCCGGACATTAACGCTGGCGTGTACGAGTCCCTCGAGGTTCGTCAGGGCATTGCTGCTGACGAGTACGACCGCCAGGGTGCGGGCGACCAGGGCATCATGTTCGGTTACGCTTCGAACGAGACGAACGTGCTGATGCCCGCTCCGATTTGGCTGGCGCACCGCCTCTCTGAGCGTCTGACCAAGGTCCGTAAGGACGGCCTGCTGACCGAGCTACGCCCCGACGGCAAGACTCAGGTGACCCTCGGGTACGATTCGAACAACGTGCCTGTCTCTGTGGACACCGTCGTTGTTTCGAGCCAGCACACCGCAAGCTACGACCTGGCTGACCTGCGTGCAGACATTGAGAAGCACGTTATCGCACCGGTTCTGGGCAGCGTCGAGCTGGATTCCTCCAACGCTAAGTTCATTGTGAACCCCGCTGGCCGCTTCGTTCAGGGTGGCCCCGTGGGTGACGCGGGCCTGACCGGCCGCAAGATTATTGTGGACACCTACGGCGGTTCGGCTCGTCACGGTGGTGGCGCGTTCTCCGGTAAGGACCCGTCGAAGGTGGACCGTTCCGCAGCGTACGCAATGCGTTGGGTTGCGAAGAACATTGTGGGTGCCGGTCTTGCTGACCGCGCCGAGGTTCAGGTTGCGTACGCTATCGGCCAGGCAGCGCCGGTCGGTCTGTACGTTGAAACCTTCGGCACCGAGAAGGTCGACCCGATCAAGATTGAGAAGGCTGTGCGTGAGGTCTTCGACCTGCGCCCGCTGGCAATCATCAACGAACTGGATCTGCGCCGCCCGATCTACAAGAAGACCGCAGCTCACGGCCACTTCGGCCGCACCGAGCCGGAATTCACTTGGGAGCGCCTGAACCGCGTGGACGCACTGCGTTCGGCAGTGTCCTCCTCCTAATATCTGTCAGGGTAGAGAAGCACGCTGGTTCGGGTGACTCAGAGCAGTTCTGAATCGAACTCTTCGGCACCGTTGGGTGCTCAGCAGGAATCCCTGCAACAGCTTGACCTGTTGCAGGGATTTCCTGCACTTCGTGATGCCCTAATCCCGGCTGCCCCGGAGCCGGTGAACGTTGCCGCTGAGCTGGAGGCGAGCGGCGTACCGAACCCCGTGGCGCGTGTGCGCGTGGACAGCACCCTGCCGCAGGTGGACCGCACGTTTGATTACCGTGTGCCCGCTGAGTTGAGTGAGGATGCGGTGCCCGGCGCCCGCGTGCGCGTGCTGTTCAACGGGCACGAGATGACCGGCTACATTGAGGAGCGTGCCGCCACGACCGATTGGACGCGCACCTCGCTGTTGCCGCTTAAGTCGGTGCTATCTCGTATGCCGTCTGTTGCGCCCGAAATTTTTGCTCTGGCGGAGGCGCTTGCTGACCGTTACGCCTCGACGGTGGCGAACGTGCTGCGCCTGGCGGTGCCGCCTCGTATTGCCGCGCTGGATAAGAAGTACGCGCCTCTTCTGCCGGGCTATGAGTCGGATTATTTGGGTGATTCTGCCCCGGTAAGCACTTCCGATGCTCCCGAGAGCGCTGATCCGGAGCACGCGGATTCTGAGCCTTCTACCGCCTCCACCGCCGCTACCTCCAGTGCTACCGACCCGTACGCGTGGCTTGCCACCCCCGGCGCGCCCGCACCCTTCGTGCTGGACCCGCCGGCGCTAAACCCCGACGCGCCGGATGCCGCCTCCGTCTTCTCCGATTACGAGAACGGCGCGGAGTTCATTGAAGATGTTGCCGCCGGTGCCGCGACCCGCGCCGTGATGACGGTTCTTCCCGGCCACCTGGAGCACACGTGGGCGGATGTTTTGGCGACCGCACTCGCGGCTGCTGCTGCCAGTGGTCGCGGCGCTATTGCGGTGGTTCCGACCGCTAAGAACCTGGATCTTCTGGAGGCGGCGCTCGCCGAGCGTCTGCCCGCTGACTCGTTTGTGCGTTTGAGTTCTGATTCGACTCCGCATACTCGCTATCACGGTTTTGTGAAGGCTCGTTTGGGGCAGGTTCCGGTGGTGATTGGTACCCGCGCCGCCGCATACGCGCCGGTGGCGAACCTGGGCCTGGTGGTGTGCTGGGATGACGGCGATTCTTCGCTGGTGGAGCAGCGCGCCCCGTATTGTCATGCCCGTGATGTGTTGCTTCTGCGTGCTTCTGCTGAGAATACTGCGGCGCTGTTTGCCGGGTTCAGCATGAGTAGTGAGGCTGCGCGTCTGGTGCGTACCCGTTGGGCGTCTCATGTGCGTGCGCCGCGTGCGTTGGTGCGTGATTATTCGCCGCGTATTTTTTCGACGGGTTCGGAGTTTGAATTGGCGCGTGACCCGTTGGCGGCGATGGCGCGTATTCCGCACCTGGCGTTTGAGCATGCTCGTCGTGCGTTAGCGCGTGGTCCTGTGTTGGTGCAGGTGGCGCGTAGCGGTTATATTCCGTCGTTTTCGTGTGAGCGTTGCCGCATGCCGGCGCGTTGTGGCGAGTGTAGTGGGCCTTTGTCGGTGGCTTCGGGTTCGTCGGTTCCGTCGTGTTCGTGGTGCGGTCATTTGGCGCAGCAGTGGCGTTGTTCTGAGTGCGGTTTTACGCATTGGCGTTATTCGGCGGCGGGAGCGACTCGTACTGCTGAGGAGCTGGGTCGTGCGTTCCCGAATGTTCCGGTGATTTCTTCGGCGGGTGACCATGTGCGGGCGTCGGTTGGTCCTGAGCCTGCGTTGGTGGTGGCGACTCCGGGCGCTGAGCCGGTGGCTTTTGGTGGCTATGCGGCGGCGCTTCTTCTGGATGCCGATAAGATGCTTCGTTTTGATTCGTTGCGTGCCCCGGAGGCGGCGTTGCGTCGCTGGTTGAATGCGGCGGCGTTGGTTCGTCCGGCGGCTCTTGAGGGTACGGTGGTGACGACTGCTTCGCCGTCGCCGGTGGAGCAGGCGCTGGTGCGTTGGGATCCGGCGTGGTTTGCTCGTCAGGAGCTGGAGGAGCGCGCGCAGACGGGTCTGCCTCCGGCGGTTCGTACGGCTGCGGTGACCGGTGCGGAGGCGGATGTTCGCGCCTTCATGGAGGAGTTCTTGGGTTCTTCTGCGTTGCTGGAGCGGGTGCGTGAGCAGTTGCGTATTGTGGGTCCGGTTCCTCTGGATCAGGGGTATTTTGCCTGGTCGGAGTCTCTTGAGGAGGATTCTGAGGAGGCGCCGGTTCAGGGCGATTGGCGTACCCTGATGTTCTTCTCGTACGGCATTGCCCAGCACGTGACCCGTGAGTTGCGTGCTACGCGTGCAACGATTGCGGCGTTGAAGAAGAACGTGGGGGAGCGCCCGGTTCAGATTCGCTGTGACGGCCTGGATGTGCTGTGATTTTCTAGTCGTGCTGTAGTGTTCTAGTGAGGGGCGGTTTTTGCCCCGGGTTGGGCGTTGAGCACGCGGGTTTGCGGGCGCGCTGTGCGCAGAGGCGAGGAGGTGAGAGGCATGTCGAAGGTGCCTCATCTGCTGAAGGGTAGTGCGCTGCCTGATGGTGAGCAACGGCGGCTGGCTGAGTATGCTTCTGCGCATCCGAAGAGCGCCCTGCACCGTAAGGGCCAGCATCACGATGCGGCGGTCTGCTGGTTCACGGTATCGGCTACCAGAATCACGGCGAGACGCTCGCGTATTTTGGCAAGCCTGTGGCGCATAGTGTGCAGACTCTGCTGGCGCTGAACACAGATTCTGTCGCGCTCTCCGAAGAGAACTCCGCCGCGGAGGCTTCTGCGCGGGTTCGTGTTGAGGTGATTCCTGACGGCGATACCCTCCCGCCTGCCGCTGAGGTGAACCCGCTGAGTCACCACAGCGAGTTGACGTATTCGTTGACGATTAAGCGCACGGAGTACCCTGCCGACCCGGTTGAGGAAAGCCCGCAGGTTGAAGAGAACTCCGCGCGGGAAGAACCCGCCGAAGCCTCCGAGTCCAAAGAATCTACAAGAATCAGTCTGCCGAAAGTTGAACTTCCGAAGGTAGAGCTGCCCAAAGTGGAGTTACCCAAGGTGGAACTGCCTAAAGTGGAGCTCCCTAAGATTGAGCTGCCGAAAATTGAGCTTCCCAAGGTAGAGCTCCCGAACATTGATTTCCCGAACATCGAGCTACCTAATCTTGAGCTTCCGCGCCTGCCTCAGCCGAAGCCGCGCCCGGTTCGCACAATCACACGCCGCAGCCTCCTCTTTCAGGAGGGCTTCTGGCGGCCCAGGCATTACCGCCCGTTGAAGGAGCATTTGCCCTGGTTGGTGTCGGTTTTGCCGCTGTTTTTGATGTTCTGCTTCTACTATGAGCGCCCCGGCGTGACCTGGCGTGAGCGTGCCGGGCACCTGTTGCGTTCTATGGCGCGGTTTGTGAACGTGACGCTGTGGCTGGTGTTGGCGGCTATGGCTGTGATGACTTTCCGTGATGCTTTTGTGGCGTCTCTGGGTACTCCGCAGGGTGCATTTACGGGTCTGGCGGCGGTGCTCGGCCTGGGTATTGTGGGCTGGGTTTTGGCTCGTTGTGCCCGTGAGCTGTGGGCGCTGGTGAAGGCTATTCCGACGCAGCTGATTCAGACGGCGACCAGCCCGGAGTCGCGCAATTTGGAGCGTATTTATGCGCGTCTGGATCGTCAGCTGGACGATTTGAGTTCCCGTAGCGATGCGGTGGGTATTATTGCTCATTCGCAGGGCGGATATTTGAGCTATGAGTTACTGCGTCGTCGTGCGGCGGCGGGTAAGAAGCCGATTCGTTTCTTCTACGGCCTGGGTAGTGGCGTGGTTCCGATTAGCATTATCGCTAGTGACCGCAACGACATTCCGGGGCCCCTGGATGCTGCGGGCAGCTACCGTAACCGCGCCATGCTTCTGTGGGTGAGCGTGGTTGCGGCGTTCTCCTGGCTGGTGGAGGCGTCCCTGCTGTTTGGCCCGTACCGTTCGCTACTGCACTATACGATGCTGGTACCCCTGGCGTTGAGCGCGGTACCTCTGGTGTTGAGCATTGCGCCGCTGGTTGCGAGCATGCTGGGCACCCTGAAGGGTAGGGCGCGTATTGTCCGCAAGAGCGCCCGGGACAGCGCCTCCGAAACTCCCTCCGCAAAGAGTCCGGCTGATGTGCGTCTGGCGGATGCGCGCCTGGTCAACCCGTACGGCACGCGCGCCTACGTGAAGTGGCTGATCCCGCTGCTCTTCGTGCACGGCGTTTTCATGCTGTACGCGGTGTTCATGCTACTGCTGGCGCAGTTGCGTGTTGAGGGCGCGGTCCCTGAGCTAACGCCCGCCTCCGTGGCGTTTTGGGGCGCGCTGATTCTGGTGCTCATGATGTCGGTGCGTAGCGCCTGCCACCTGTATGTGCGCGCCTACGCTCCGATGCTGCAGGATCTTGATGTGGCTGACCGGTGCGAGATTTCCGCTCGTGGTGACAGCATTGGCAGGTCGAATATTACTCAGCCCGCCGATGTAGACGTCAGCTTTGTGACCCTGCCGGGCCCGTCGGTGAATAGTCACATGCAGTATTTTGATGCGTGTTCGCCGGTGCCGTTGATGCTTGCGCACCGCCTGGTGCCGCATATGATGCCGGAGGGTGAGCAGGCGCAGAAAGCGGCGGCTTTCACCGATATTGGTGCGGAACTGAACCGCGGTTTTGCGCGCGTGAAGAAGTGGATGCGCACCATGCATTACGGGCTGTATGCGGTGCTTCTGCTGATGCTGTCGGTGCTACTGAATGTGGCGTCGCCGGTGAGCCTGTCCGCGTTGACGGGGCTTGATACGTCGCGCCTGCATTCGGAGGGCTTTGACCGTCTGGTGGCGGATGCTCAGCAGCTGCGTGAGCAGGCGGGTTCTTCGGATCTGCTGCTGTGGATTCTGGTCGGCATTTTTGTGGTGGAGGCGCTGCTGATGATGGTGCTTTCGCCGTGGACTCAGCGGCGTTTGCAGCGTGCGTTCATGATGCGCAAGGTGGACCGTACTGGTCAGCTGAGCGAGTTCAATCCTTTGCCGATGGTGACTGCTCTTCTGGGTCTTGACGGTGAGGATGAAGACGCTGAGGATGCAGAGGAACATAACCCCGCAGGGGAGAAAAAGCAGGAGAGTAAAGCAGGGCAGAGCGCTGTAGTTTATGGCGCTTAGGTGGTGCCGTGGAAGGGCACCCCAGAATTTTTATGCATTCGTGTGCACCTAAGATTTGCTGAGGTTTGGCTAATCCTAATTGGCGTAGTCGCCGTATCCACGGTAAAATATTCAGCACTGCGGATACTATTTCGGCGCTTGTCGAGAGGGTATCGACGGTATCTATCACTCAACTTCGCGTACGCTTCACAACCGTGCGCACCAACGAAAGATGAATACTGGTGACTCAGACTATGATCACCCCCGCATACGAACCTGCATGCGGCGGGTCTGCTTCTGTACACAATTACGGCGTCATGCACCCTGACCCCGTTTTGCTTGCCGATATGACCGTTGCGGAACGAGGAGCTGTTTACCGCTACTTGGCGCGCTTCACTGAGCTGGATGACGCAAAGATTTTCTACGCGTACGGTCACGCCTACGAGCTGGCTCGTAAGGATGCCGAGCGCGGTCTCTACGCAACTATGGCGTAGCCTGCATAATTAGCTTTTGAAATGCTGCTGCATTCTTTACGAGTGCGGCAGCATTTCTGCTTTCCGGGCTGGCTTTCGGGTGGGTTTTAGGTCGGTGGGGAACGTGGCGGTCATGCGCCGCTATGGTGCCCCTGATTTCTTCCTGACAACCGGGTCTTCCTGACAATCGGGGCCGCGTCCACTATGGGGGAGTTCCCCGAGGGTTCTTGAACATTGATTAGCTCTTGGGTAGTTTAGAGGTAGCACAACCACTACTGCGAAGAGACTTTCGGTGATCTCCGTAGGTTCTTTTCGCGGTGTTATACGTAGCGTCTGCATTGTTGCGGCGCTGCCCTAAGAAACGCCCTAAGGAAAGGTGCTCACCGATGAGCTTCACCAATATCACCTCCGATTACGAGCCCCAGTTCGGCAATTCGGCACCCAGCCGCGACAACGGCATTACTCACCCGGATCCTGTTCTGCTGTCCTCGATGACGAAGGCTCAGCGTGGCGCGGTGTGCCGCTACCTGGCTCGTTTTGCTGAGCTGGATGATGCGAAGATTTTCTACGCTTATGGTCATGCGGATGAGCTGGCTGCGAAGGAAGCGGCTCGTACCGGTAGCTTTGCTACGGTCTAAGGCTTCCTGCTTCGGTGCGATGCGGTGAGGCTGCACCTTCCGGATGCGCCCTCAGGGTGCCTGAGCTCTGCGAGGGCGGGTTCCCTGCGTAGGCGCGGAGGAAGCGTGTAGCGAACCGCTGCTATGAACCGTTGCCGTAAGCCGCACGCACCTACCGGCGACCATGAATTGAATACGAGAATGCCGCCGCACCCTCCCGAGTTTCGGGGGAGTGCGGCGGCATTTCTTTGCCCAACGCAGGCTCTAGAGCCCGCGCACGACCTCCAGCAGCTTGAGCGCCGAGTCGCGCCAGGAGTAGCGGCGCACATCCGACAGACCGTCAATAATCACGCGCTCGCGAACGGCGGGGTCCTCCAGGGAGCGGATAGCTTTCACCCAGTCGGCGGCGTGCGCCTCCGGGGCGCCGTCAACCGGCGCGAACACGGCGTGCGGGGCAATCTCACGGAAAATCGGGATGTCACTAATCACCGCGGGGCAGCCGGCAGCCTGCGCCTCAACCACGGGCAGGCCGTAACCCTCCTCGCGGGAGGCAGTCACCAGGGCGTGCGCCTGGCGGAGCAGCTGCTGGTACTCCTCGTCGCTCACGCCGTTGTGCACCTCCACGTTCTCACCGATGAGGCGTTCGTCGGTGAGCTGCACCAGGCGCTGCGGCGGCATCTTCGACAGCAGGTGCAGGCGGTAATCCGGCAGTGAACGCATTGCCAGCAGCAGGGTTTCTACATTCTTGTACGGCATGAACGACCCCATGTACACCAGGTGCTTGACGGGCTGCTCTTCACGGGTGGTGGCGCGTTCCAGTGCGGTCTGGCGGGAAACAATGCTGCCGGGCTGCGGGGCGTTGGGCACCACGAACAGCGGCTTGGTGGTCAGCTCGTGCTCACGAATCAGCGAGGCGGTCGACTCAGAAACCGTCACGACCGCGTCGCCGTGATTGAGCAGGAAGCGCTGCGGGGTGTAGGTCTTGTGGAAGAGTCGCCAGCCCACGCGCACCGGCGCGGGCAGGAACCCGGGCGGGGTCGGGTGCGAGTAGTAAATCAAATCGTGCAGGGTGAGAATCAGCTTGAATTTGCGTCCGGTGGAGCCGATGGTCTGCATGGGGGAGAACACCACATCCGGGGCGTACTTGTTCAGCTGCAGTGAGGCGGTCGGTTCGAGCGGACCGGTGGGCGAGCAGATTTTCACGTGCGGCAAATCCGGCAGCATGTCCAGCTGACGCTCGTCGCTAATAATCATGGTGAGGTCGAGGTCGGCGGCGGCTTCGTCACCGGTGTCGATGAGAGTTTTGAGCGCGCCCAACAGAGAGGCGGTGTAGCGGCTGATGCCGTCGTGGAAGCCGATACGGGTGTATCGGGCGTCAACCATGAGTTTCATGTTGGTTCCTTCTGTTCGTTCCCTTAGTGGCCGGCGGCGAAATCGGCGATGAGTTCCGCGGCGCGGCGAGGGGTTTCGTAATGGATGAGGTGCCCGACTTCGGGGATCATGTCCAGACGCTCGCGGGCGCCAGTCGAGGAGGTGGGCAGGTCGCGGGAGGTCAGCGTCGCGTACATGGCGCGAGCCGTTTCGGGGGTACCCAGGTCGTCGTCTTCGGCGACGAGCATCTGCACGGGTACTCGGATGGCGGCGGCGTATTCGGCGGCGGTGTGCGTAATGGACGCTTCGTAGGCGCTGAGCACTCCGCGGCGGGAGCCGAAGGAGCCGAAGTAGGCGGCGTGCTGGCCGTTGATGAAGCGGCGCATTGCCTTGTCTTTGGTGCGCATCATGACTTCGCTGGAGGCGCGGGTAATCAGCTGCGAGCGCAGGAGCGGGTAGCCGATTTTTTCGGGGAGTGCCGCGCCGGCGCGGTAGTAGAGGGAGGCGAGGCGGGAGGCGACGCGCTGGCTACCTTCGAGGGCGGGTTCGCTAATCGGGTTGATGAGCGAGAGCAGTGCGAGTGAGTTCGGGTGTGCGGCGGCGAAGGCGCTGGTGACGATGGAGCCGAAGGAGTGGCCGACCAGGTGCAGCGGTAGGGGCTGTGCATTCTCGCGGGCGGGGTTAGTGTGCTTCACAAAGTCGTTTAGCCACGCCACGTACGCGTTGATGTTATCTTCGCCCTGAGCGTTTTCGTCCCGAGTTTTTTCGGGCAGGTCTGCGGAGCGGCCAAAGCCGGGCAGGTCGGGGCTGATGATGCTGACGTTCGGGATGAGCTTCAGCAGGTAGTTCGCGATGATTTCCAGGCCGTGGTGGTCGCCGCGGAAACCGTGCACGAGCAGCACGGGGTAGGAGCCTCCGGGGAAGGTTCCGTCGTTCATGCCTTTGCCGTACTGCCAGTAGCGGGTCATGACCGCCTGCGCGCCGTCACCGATGAGGGCGTCGTGGCGGGTGCCGGGAATGAGCGGGCCGGGTACACCCTCAAGAACTGAGGTGTTGGGGGAGTCCGGGGTAACGGTGGAGGTCATGGGTACCTTTCGCGGGTTGGGTACTGGGGCGGCAACGTCCCGTTCTTAATTCTAGGGGAGAAGCCTGAAAGGGCTCTGAAACTTACCTCCCGCATCGACAGGTGGGTGGATGGTGCCGTCCATTTGGTAGTCGGGGCGGCCTCAACTCTGGCTCGGTGCGGGTTTCGCGTTACACTTGGAGGGTTAAGTTTTTATCAACCTGTCTTTATTTAAGGAATCGCTGTGTCTGCTCAGGTAGAGACCGAACGCAACGAAAATGCGTACGACTTCCGCGCTATGGAAGCCAAGTGGCGCCCCTACTGGGACGAAACGAAGGTTTTCCAGCCCACCGGTGACGCGCCCAAGGGCCGCAAGTATGTGCTGGATATGTTCCCGTACCCCTCCGGTGACCTTCACATGGGTCACGCGGAGGCATTCGCTATTGGTGACATGAACGCCCGCTACTTCAAGCAGTGCGGCTACGATGTTCTGCACCCGATTGGCTGGGACTCCTTCGGCCTGCCCGCTGAGAACGCAGCCATTAAGAACGACACTCACCCCAAGGAGTGGACGTACAAGAACATTGAGACTCAGGCTGAGTCCTTCAAGCGTTACGCTATTGCCGCTGACTGGAGCCGCCGCCTGCACACCTCGGACCCCGAGTACTACAAGTGGACTCAGTGGCTGTTCGAGCAGTTCTACAAGAAGGGCCTGGCGTACCGTAAGGACTCCATGGTCAACTGGTGCCCCAAGGACCAGACCGTGCTCGCGAACGAGCAGGTTGTCAACGGTGCGTGTGAGCGTTGCGGTACTACCGTGACTAAGAAGTCGCTGAACCAGTGGTACTTCAAGATTACTGATTACGCACAGCAGCTGCTGGACGACATGGAGCAGCTGGAGGGCAAGTGGCCCGACCGTGTTCTGCTCATGCAGCGCAACTGGATTGGCCGTTCTGAGGGCGCTGAGGTGCGCTTCGAGATTGAGGCGACCGAGGACCAGGCTGCTGAGTCCTTCACCGTGTTCACCACCCGCCCGGACACCCTGTACGGCGCAACCTTCATCGTGGTTGCTGCGGATGCGGCGTTCGCCGAGCAGATCGTGGCACCCGAGCACAAGGCTGCCCTGGAGCAGTACCGCGAAGACATTAAGGCACTGAGCGATATTGACCGCCAGTCCTCCGACCGCGAGAAGACCGGCGTGTTCACCGGCCGCTACGCGATTAACCCGCTGACCGGCGCGAAGCTGCCCGTCTGGGCTTCTGACTACGTGCTCGCTGACTACGGTACCGGCGCGATTATGGCTGTGCCCGCGCACGACCAGCGTGACCTTGAGTTCGCCCTGAAGTTCGACCTGCCCATCGTGAAGGTCCTGGACGTTGAGGGTGCTGAGGACCCGGCTACCAGCGGCGTTGCCGCAGCTGGTGACGGTGTGCTCATCAACTCCGGCGAGCTGACCGGCCTGCCGAAGGCTGAGGCGCTCGCTAAGGCTATTGAGCTGGTTGAGGCTGCCGGCACCGGTGAGGGTAAGGTCATTTACCGTCTGCGTGACTGGCTGCTGTCCCGCCAGCGTTTCTGGGGTACCCCCATCCCCGTGATTCACTGTGAGGATTGTGGCGAGGTTCTGGTCCCCGAGGATCAGCTGCCGGTTCTGCTGCCCGATAACCTGCGCGGTGAGCAGCTGGCTCCTAAGGGCCAGTCGCCTCTTGCCGCTGCCGATGACTGGGCTATCGTGCCTTGCCCCGAGTGTGGCAAGCAGGCTCGTCGCGACTCGGACACCATGGACACCTTCGTGGATTCCTCCTGGTACTTCCTGCGTTACGTTTCCCCGAACTACGACAAGGCTCCTTTCGACCCGCAGGCTATGAGCGAGTGGGGTGCCGTCGACATGTACGTGGGCGGTGTGGAGCACGCTATTCTGCACCTGCTGTACGCACGCTTCTTCACCAAGGTTGTTCGCGACCTCGGCCTGATTAAGCACGATGAGCCGTTCAAGGCGCTCATGAACCAGGGTCAGGTGCTCAACGGCGGCAAGGCAATGTCCAAGTCGCTGGGTAACGGCGTAAACCTGGGCGAGCAGCTCGACAAGTTCGGTGTGGACGCTATCCGCACCACTATGATTTTCGCGTCCCCGCCCGAGGACGACGTGGACTGGGCGGATGTTTCCCCGGCTGGTTCGCAGAAGTTCCTGGCTCGCGCATGGCGTGTGGCTCAGGACATCACCAGCGAACCCGGCGTGGACGCAACCACCGGTGACCTGGAGCTGCAGAAGCTGATTGCTCGCACCGTGCACGAGGTTCAGGGCCTGCTGGATAACGGCAAGTTCAACGTGGTTGTTGCTAAGACCATGGAGCTTGTGAACGCTA
>ERZ1699240.353-NODE-353-length-12257-cov-2.449217_pt1 | contig 12257 bp, 10 predicted proteins | sample MGYA00581535_ERZ1699240 | MGnify/ENA primary metagenome ERZ1699240 (study PRJEB42319, sample SAMD00040327) | human oral metagenome | material: saliva | host: Homo sapiens | study: EMG produced TPA metagenomics assembly of PRJDB4115 data set (Metgenomic analysis of... | reverse complement strand
GGCCAGACCCGCGTAGGTGCCGCGCAGCTCCGCGGGCACGCCGGGCATGTTCTTCGTGAAGCCCTTGACGTGGATCTCGTAGATGACGGTCGTTTCCCACGGAACGCGGGGCTGGGGGGTGATCGGGAAGGAAGGCTCGACGACCACCGAGCGCGGCATGTACGGCGCAGAGTCGATGGGGGAGCGGCGCAGGGGGTACTCGGAGGGGTACAGCTCGTCGTCGACGCAGTGCGCGTAGACCGCAGGCTTCATGTCCACGACGCCGTCGACGCCACGGCCGTAGGGGTCGAGGAGGAGCTTATGCGAGTTGTAGAACTGGCCGCCGTCCGGGTCCCACGTGCCGTGCACGCGGAAACCGTAGCGGGTGCCCGCACCGTATCCGGGGATGTGACCATGCCAGATGCCGGTCTTCGGGCCGAGCAGTGCGAAGCGGGTCTCAGCCCCGGCCTCGTCGAAGATGCACATGTCCACGCCGGAGGCGGCCCTGGCGACCACGGCGACATCGAGCCCGTCGCCCGACGGGAAAACCCCCAGACGGGTGGGAACGGGATTAGGTTCGGTGACGCGCACGGTGGGGACGCTGGACGAGCCGGAACGCTCGGACATATAAAAGTGCCTCTTTCTTAGAGTTTATTGGCTGCACCATAGCCTGATAGATACAGCCATCTTCCATCATACGTGACCGTTAATTAAGCGGTCGGATTAGGGGGCCAGCTGAGGGTATGAACAGCGGCACGCGCTGGTGAGGCAACCCTCATATATATGGGCGTGCTGCGCAGAATGTGGCACGCTAGAAGTCATGAGAATTGTCGTGTGTGTGAAGCATGTCCCCGACATGCAGTCCGAACGCCGTTTTGAGGGCGGCCGCCTGGTGCGCGGTGAGGACGATGTGCTCAACGAACTGGACGAGAATGCCATCGAGGCAGCCGTCCAGCTCAAGGAATCCGAAGAGGACGCGGGTCGCGAGGCCGAGGTCGTCGCGCTGACGATGGGCCCCGAGGACGCTGAGGACTCCCTCATGCGCGCCCTGCAGATGGGCGCCGACCGCGCCTTCATTGTCTCCGACGAGTTCCTGGAGGGCTCCGACGTCATCACGACCGCCTCCGTGCTCTCCGTCGCGATCGCGAAGATTGCCGAGGAGTGCGGCCCCGTCGATCTGGTGATCACCGGTATGGCCTCGCTGGACGCGATGACCTCCATGCTGCCCGCCGCCCTGGCCGCCAAGGCCCACATGCCGCTGCTGGGCCTGGCCCGAAGCTTGAGCGTCGAGGACGGCGCCGTCACGATCGAACGTGCCGTCGACGGCTACACCGAGACCGTGCGCGCCGCGCTGCCCGCCGTCGTCTCCGTCACCGACCAGATCAACGAGCCGCGTTACCCGGCCTTCGCCGCTATGAAGGCCGCCCGCAAGAAGCCGCTGGACCAGTGGGGCATCGACGACCTCGTCGAGGTTCCCGGTGGCGAGGCTCTCGTCATGCGCCGCGCGCTGACCGCCGTCACCCACGGCGAGGAGAAGACCCGCGACGGCTCCGGCACGATCATTCAGGACGCCGGCGAGGGCGGGCGCGCTCTGGCCGACTACATCCTTTCGGTGGTGAAGTGACATGACGCAGCAAATGAGTTCTCCGATTCTCGTTCTGGCCGACCAGGTGGGCGATCACCTGACGCCCCTGGCCCGACAGGCCGTGACGCTGGCCGCGTCCCTGACCTCCGCCGACGTCGTCGCGCTGTCCCTGGCCGCCACCCCCGACGTGGCTGCGCTGTCCGAGCTGGGCGCGACCCAGCTGCTGCACGCCGACCTGGGTGACGCCGCGCGTTCCTCGGTCGTCGCCTCCGACGCGCTTGTGTCCGCGCTGGCGAGTGGCAGCTTTGGCCTGGTGCTCCTGTGCTCGGACTACCGCGGTCGTGAGATCGCTGGCCGCGTCGGCGCCCTCACCGAGGCCGGCGTCGTCTCCGGTGCCTCCTCCGTCGGCTTCGACGGCGGCGTTCTCCAGATCGGCAAGACCGCCCTGGGTGGCTCCTGGTCGATGCGCATCGTCCTCGAGGGACAGACCCCGATCGTCGGCATCGCCTCCGGCGTCATCGACGAGGCCCCGGTGGCCTCTCCCGTCGCCCTGACTCCGCAGGTCCTTGCCGTCGAGCTGAGCCCCGAGGCTAGCGCGATTCAGGTCGTCTCGTCCGTTCCCGACGAGGAGGAAGGCGTGTCCCTGACCGACGCCTCCACCGTCGTGTGCGGTGGCCGCGGCGTCGACGGCGACTTTGAGCTGGTTCGCTCCGTCGCTCAGGCGCTCGGTGGCGCAGTGGGCGCGACCCGCGTCGCCTGTGACGAGGGCTGGGCCCCGCGATCCGAGCAGATCGGCCAGACCGGCCTGACCGTCACCCCGAACCTGTACATCGGCCTGGGTGTGTCCGGCGCGATCCACCACACGGTGGGAATGCAGTCCTCCGCCCACATCGTCGCCGTGTGCGACGACCCGGACGCCCCGATCTTCGAGATCGCGGACTTCGGCGTCGTCGGCGACGTCACTGAGGTCGTGCCCGCAGCCCTGGCTGCCATCGAGGAGGCGCGCTCCCAGGCGTGAGCGTCTATCTCGACCACGCGGCCACCACGCCGCTGCGCGAGTGCGCCCTCGAGGCGTGGACCCGCGCTCAGCGTGACCTGGCCGCACACCCCGGCAATCCCGCCGCCCTCCACTTCGGAGGGCGGCGGGCCCGTCGCATGCTCGACGACGCGCGCGAGCAGGTTGCAGCGGCCCTCGGAGCAGACATCCACGAGGTTATTTTCACCTCCGGAGCCACCGAATCCGACGCCCTCGGCGTGATGTCGGCGGCCCGAGGCATGCGCGGGCGCGACGGCGCCCGCGACCTAATCGTCGTCTCGGGCCTCGAACACGATGCGGTCGCCCACCAGCGCGAGGTCGCGTCTCGCGAGGGCTTCTCCTGGGAGGTCCTGCCCGTGGATGCGGGCGGCGTCTCCATCCTGCCCGGTGTTTGCGGCGACGACGCGCCCGCCTCGTGGGACGGTCGCCTCGCGCTCGGATCCATGACCCTTGTGTCCTCCGAGATCGGCACGATTCAGCCGGTCGCAGACTTCGCGGAGCTCGTGCACGCCAGCGGAGGCCTCGTACATTCCGACGCCGCCCAAGCCATCCCAACCCTGGACGTGTCGTTTGCGGAACTCGGACTGGACCTCATGAGCGTCGGCGGACACAAGGTTGGCGCTCCCGCAGGCATTGGCGTTCTCCTCGCTCGACGGGGCATCCCCATGACGACCGACCGACCCGGTGGCGGCCACGAGCGCTCGATCCGCTCGGGCACGCCCGACGTCGCGGGCGCCTGCGCTCTCGGTGCCGCCCTCACCGAGGTTGTCGCCGAGCGCGCCGCTTTCGCCGCCCGCGCGGCCGACCTGCGCACGCACCTGCTGTCTCACCTGCCGGAAGGTGCGTATCCGACCGTGGGGGAGACGGACTCGTCAAGCGCGATCATCCACCTGTCCCTGCCCACCGCCCGCCCCGAGGCCGTCCTCATGGCCTTCGACATGGCCGGGATCGCCGTGTCCGCCGGGTCCGCCTGTCACGCGGGGGTCACGCGTCCTTCCGAGATCGTCATGGCGATGGGACGCAGCGAGGAGCAGGCGCTCGGCGTCCTGCGCGTCTCGCTCGGCCATGAGACGACGCGCGACGACATCGACGCGTTCCTGGCCGCCCTGCCCGTGGCTATCCGCGCGGGTGCAGCCCTGGACAGCGTCGCCCACGTGCGCAACGAACGAAACGAGGAACGCTAGATGCGAGTTCTGGCAGCACTGTCCGGCGGCGTGGACTCCGCCGTCGCCGCCGCGAAGGCCGTGGAAGCCGGGCATGACGTCGTCGGCGTCCACATGGCGCTGTCCTCCCAGCCCCAGGAGTGCCGTATCGGCTCGCGCGGATGCTGCTCGATTGAGGACGCCGGGGACGCTGCGCGCGCCGCGGAGATCATCGGCATCCCGTTCTACGTGTGGGACCTCGCCCAGGAATTCGAGCAGACCGTCATCACCGACTTTGTCGCCCAGTACAAGGCCGGGCGCACCCCCAACCCCTGCGTGCGCTGCAATGAGTTCGTGAAGTTCCGCGAGCTCGCCAGCCGCGCACGCGCGCTCGGCTTTGACGCGGTGTGCACCGGCCACTACGCCGCCATCGTGGATGGGGAGGCAGGACCCGAGCTGCACCGCGGAGCTGACACCCTCAAAGACCAGTCCTACGTGCTGGCCGTCATGGGGGCCGAGGAACTGACCCGCGTCGTCCTGCCGCTGGGGGATGCCCCCAACAAGGCATGGGTGCGCTCCGAGGCCGAGCGCCTCGGCCTGGGCGTGTCCAACAAGCCCGACTCCTACGACATCTGCTTCATTCCCGACGGTGACACGCAGGGCTTCCTGCGCGCTCACCTGGGTGCCTCCGAGGGTGATATCGTCACCCCCGACGGCGAGGTGCTCGGCCGCCACGAGGGCTACTGGAACTACACGGTTGGCCAGCGCAAGGGCCTCGGCATCGGCGCGCCCGCACCCGACGGACGGCCCCGCTACGTCCTCGAGACGAGGCCGGAGACCAACCAGGTCGTCGTTGGGGCTTCTGAGCTCCTGTCCATCTCCCGCATTACTGCCACGGATGCCGTCTGGCTCGCCTCCGACGACGATGGCTCCGACGCCACCGACCTTTTCGTGCAGCTGCGCGCGCACGGCGCCCCCGTGCCCGTCGCGTCGCTGACTCGCGACCTGGACACCGGAACCATCAGCGTTGTCCTGGAGGATAGTGCGCGTGGCGTCGCGCGGGGCCAGTCGATGGTCGTCTACCGGGGGAGCCGAGTCCTCGGCGAGGGAACTATCGACGCAACCGGGCGCTGAGTCTCTCGGGTCTGCCTGCCACCTAGCAACGTGGGCGAGGGCATGCAGACGCTCCCGGGGACATCGGTTAGACTGGGGTGCGCGCGCGAGTGGCGGAATTGGCAGACGCGCTGGATTTAGGTTCCAGTGTCTTTGACGTGTGGGTTCGAGTCCCATCTCGCGCACAGTTGCCCGTGCCCGGTCGCCTCCGGGCGGCGGTGGTCGATAGACTGAGGTCATGAGCGCTTTGGAAATTGGCTGCAAGGCCCCCGACTTCACCGCCGAGACCACCCAGGGAACCCTGTCCCTGTCTGATCTCCTCGCCGCCTCGTCGCGCGGCGTCGTCGTCTACTTCTACCCGAAGGCCTCCACGCCCGGCTGCACGAAGGAGGCCTGCGACTTCCGCGATTCCCTGGCCTCGCTCCAGGGTGCCGGCTACTCGGTGATCGGTGTGTCCGCCGACTCGATGGCCGCCCTCGAGCGCTTCACCGAGAAGCAGTCTCTCACCTTCCCGCTGGCTTCCGACCCGGATCACGAGATTCTCGAGGCCTACGGGGCTTGGGGCGAAAAGAAGAACTACGGCCGTACCTACGTGGGCATCATCCGCTCTACCGTGGTCGTCAACCCCGACGGTACGGTCGCCCTGGCCCAGTACAACGTCAAGGCGACGGGTCACGTGGCTCGTCTGCGTAAGGCTCTCGGTATCGACTAATCCCATTGCTTTTCGAGTAACTAGCACATATGATTGTCAAGAAACTGACAGCTAGTTACTAATGGAGGAGTTATGGGGGCCAGGACGCCTGACGCGTATCGAATCGGTGCGGGGCAGGTAGCGCAGGAGTATCCGGCCGATGCCGTGCCCGCGCGTCTGCGGAAGCAGCCCAGCCTGCCCACGATGTCCCACGCGCCCGAGTCCTCTCCCGCCGAACAGGCCGTCACCGCCGAGGTCGCAGTGGTTCGGCGCAAGGCCTCCGCTGTGCCTGGGTCGGCGACAGATTCTCGTCCCTCGAAGGACGCTGTCACGGTAGCGCAGCAACAAGCTGTTGCGCGCGGCGATGCTCCCGCACAGTCTGGGGGTGTTGCGCAACCTCCCGCTCCTGCGCGCGAATACGCGCACCGGGACGAGGCAGGGGTGCCTTTTGGGGGGGATCAGCGCCCCGGCGTTGCTGTTCACCGCGACTGGCATCGCACAACCATGCGCGTTGTGGGCGCGCCCGCACAACGAGATGGTGGGCAGCAGCGCGCGGTTGCTGAGGCGTCGTCCCCGGAGCGGGGGAGCGCGCAGGCATCCCATGTCGGAGGTGCATCTCGCCGTGAGGCGCAGGCTCGCCGTTCTGGCCAGATTGAGTCGCGGCTGGAGCGTCGCGAGCGTTCGGCGCGTCATGGGCAGCGCCACCATGGCCTCGTCATGTTCCTCCTCGGCTTCATCTCCGCGCTCATGATTGTTGCGGCCGTAGTTGGTGGACTGTTTATTGCGCGGTCGACGGGTTCTTCCGGGTTCACGAACGCCGTCGACTCCTGCCATGCACGTGGTTTGCATGCTCGCTTGGCCAGCGATGAGAGCTCGCTGACCCTCGAGGCCTTCTCCGATAGTGGGGATAGCCTGACGACGCCGATCTTCCAGTGCGTGCTCGGCAAGCTTGGCACCCCCGCGGCCGTGCGCGAGCGGATGTACGCGACCCGCGCGATCGATGGCACCCAGTCGGAGGAGTGGGGCGCCTATAAGGCGACCTGGACATACGAGCCGGACCAGGGCTTGACCGTCATCGTCAGCTCCCGCTGACGGCGTGATCGGCCCGGGGGAGGGTCATCATCTGAGATATGTTTTTCCGCATTGCCGTGTATCGCTCGTAAAATGAGCGGGTATTTCAATGCGTGAAGGAGTATCTCGTGTCCGATTCGCAGCCCGCCGTGCCTGCGGCACCCGCTGCCCCCGTGGGGGAAGATGTCGCACTGGCGATCCGAGGCCTCGTCAAGATTTATGGCAACCTCGTCGCCGTCGCCGACCTGTCCCTCGACATCCCCACCGGATCCTTCTACGGGATCGTTGGTCCTAACGGCGCTGGTAAAACGACGACGCTGACCATGGCCACCGGCCTGCTCACCCCCGACCGGGGGACGGCGTTCGTTCATGGCGTCGACGTGTGGGCGCGAACCCAGGAAGCACGCGCCCTCCTCGGCGTCATGCCCGACGGCATGCGGCTCCTCGACCGCCTCTCCGGCCCCGACTTCCTCGTCCACGTGGGCATGCTGCACGGTCTGGACGCGTCCGTCGCCCGCGAGCGCGCTCAGGGGCTCCGCGTGGCCCTCGACCTGGCCGAGGCCGGGAAGAAACTGATCAGCGACTACTCGGCGGGCATGACGAAGAAGATCGCGCTGGCCGCCGCCCTCATTCACTCCCCGCGAGTCCTGGTCCTCGATGAGCCTTTCGAGGCCGTCGACCCTGTCTCTGCGGCCAACATCCGCCAGATTCTCACCGACTACACCAAGCGCGGTGGCACCGTCATTCTGTCCTCGCACGTGATGGCGACCGTCCAGCAGCTGTGTACGCACGTCGCCATCATCGACAAGGGGCGCGTGCTCGTCGCCGGAACCACCGACGAGGTCGCCCAGGGCGGCGACCTGGGGGAGCGCTTCACCTCCCTGGTCGGTGGCGTCCACTCCGAGGAAGGCCTGTCGTGGTTGGGCAACTGATTCGCCTCAAGCTCCGCATCATCTGGAATACCGTCCGCAAGCAGACGGTCGTCCTCGTTCTCGCAGTCCTCGGCGTCCTGTACTTTGGTGGCATCTACGGCTCCGTGCTCGTGGGCACCGCCTTCCTCGCTCGCTCCGACGAGGCCTCCCTGGCTACGCCGGTGATGCCGATCGTCGGGCCCTTCATCTTCCTGCTGTGGTTGGTCCTCCCGATCATCTTCGCCTCGATGGACAACTCTCTCGATCCCGTGCGCCTGTCGCCCTACGTGGGACCCAGCAAGCGCCTCGGGGCGGGGTTGGCCGCCTCGACGGCGGTCGGTCCCGGCGGGCTCCTGTCCGCGATGATCCTCTTCCTGCCCGTCTGGTTCGCGCTGTGGCGCGCCCAGTGGCTTGAGGCGCTCGGCTGGTTTGTGGCCGGTGTCGTGACGCTTCCTCTCGCCGTGCTGTGGGCGCGCGCGGTCGGGACCTGGTTCGCTGTGCGTCTTGATAGCTCGAGCAAGAAGGATGCTGTCACCGCTCTGGGTGCCGTCGTGTTCATGCTGGTGCTGACGCCCATGGGCTACTGGATGTCTTTGCTGACCCGGAACTTTTCCCTTGAGGCCTTCAAGGCGGGTGTGAACGTTGCACTGTGGACTCCCTTCGGCGCACCTTTTGGCGTTGTTGCCTCTCTGCTCGAGGGCGCGTGGGTGGCCGCGGCGATCCGCGCTCTCATCACGGTCGTGACCGCCGTCCTCGGTTGGCGCGCATGGCTCGCCGTCCTGCGCCCCGTCATGAGCGGCTACGCTGGTGAGATCAGCGCCGACGCGCAGCGCGCCATCGACGAGGGACGCCACCTCATCGACGAATCCCTCGAAGAAGAAGCGCGCAGTCGCCGCTCCGAGCAATCGCGAGCCGCCGGCCTGCGCAGCGTCGACCTGTTCACGCGCCTCGGCCTCGGCGTGCGCAGCGCCTCCCTCGCCGCGCGTACGCTGCGCTACTGGATCGTCGATACGCGCCTGAACATGAACATGGCTCTCGCGTTGCTCTTCCCGATTGTTGCGATCTTCATGGGGCGGCTGGTTGCTGAGGGGCAGTCGTTCGCTTTCTCGGCGGGTATCTTCCTCTACCTGGTGCCCATCACAACGGGCCTGACGACCGGCGCGCTCATGCAATACGACTCGACGGGCGCCTGGATCGTGGTCTCGTCGGGGATGAGCGGTCACGAGGAACGTCGCGGACGCCTCGTCGGTTCGCTCATTGTGTTAGTACCCCAGGTCATCGGCTACCTCATTCACGATGCCGCGACCAGCGCGAGCGCCTCCGGTTTCGTGTTCCACCAGGTGATGGGCGTTGTTCTTTTCGCCGGTGCCGCTGCGACGACCCTCGTCGTGAACGCGCGGTGGGTGTACCCCGTGCAGCCTCCGGGCACGTCCCCGCTCGCGACGAAGGGAACCGGTTCCTTCCTGATGACGATGCTGCTGCAGCTCGTGGGCTTCGCGGGTACCGCGCTTCTGCAGATCCCGTCCTACGTGCTGCTCGTGCTGGCATCCTTCGGATTGGTTCCCCACTGGGTTGCCTACGTCGTGGCCCTCGCGTGGTCGGTCCTCGTCCTTGAGGCAGCGGTCCGCATTGGCGGGCGCGTGTGGGACCGCTACTCGGTCGCCGCGCTCACGTCGATCCGCAGCTGGCCGGGACACTGATCTCATGTGAATCGGAGGCACGAGGCCGGGGTTGCCCACGAGGTTGCCCCGGCCTCATTGGCGGACGCTGTGGCACACTGTGCTGGAGCGGTTTTGGGGTTTTGTCCTTTCACCCAAATAAGGCGGGGTGCCGGCGATTCACCGGCACCCCGCCTATGACTATGACACGCGAATTAAGAGCGCTTCCTCCGCATTGCCGCGGCGCCAATAGTGCCCGTCACGGCAGCGAGCACCAGCACATCGCCGGTGAGAGAACCGGTCTTGGCGAGCTGCGTTGCAGGCGTAGGAGGAGCCGAGGGCGTCACCGTCGTCGGTGTAGGCGTCGGACCGGGCTTGAAGGACAGTCGCGTCACGTCGGGATGCGCCTCGCTCGTCGTGAACGTCAGGGTGTGCTTCATGAGCGGAGCTTCATCCCATCCGGCAGAAGGGCCAGTCATGGGGGGCCTCCATCCGGCGGAATAAGGGGTGTCTGTAGGGGGACATGCGGGCGATGGGGGATCAAATACTGTTCCAACAACAGAACGAGGCTCGGCCGGTTTGACAGCGTCGTAGTCATCCATCGTCGGAGGGCATGCGGGTGAAGGCTGTCCGGGCCTGACCATGACACCGAGTTGTTTCTCAACATCAACCGAGATAATGCCCTGCGTGAGGTGATCGATCTGGTAATCCACGTCGGCAGTAGCGGATTCAGTGAAGGCAATCTTTTCAACGGTGATCACCGCTTCGCCGTGAAGCGCAGCCATCGCGTCCTTGAGGGCTGCGATGGTGGTGATCTCATCGGGGTTATCGAAGTCCACGGTAACCGTTGCGGTCTGTCCGTTAACTGCCACTGTCTTCGCTGAGAAGCCCCGGGGAAGCCCAGTCACCGAGATGGCCGAGGGATCAGAAAACTTCAGCTGCGAAGGAAGAGTGATCTGCGTTGTGAAGCCCAAGTGAGCATTCTTCAGTGCAATATCGTCGAAAGCGTTAGGCGTCTTGTCGTATTCCTCGAGGAGCTTCGCAATGCGTCCACCGCGAAGGTCATCCAAGTGAACGACGTTCTCAATGGTCAGAATAGAATCTTTGCTCTCGGCATAGATCTTTTCCGTCTGAGTCGGAGTGTTCCCCTCCAGGCCGACCTTAAAATCGGTGTCGATTGTCGGGTCATCGCCATTGACTGGAAGAGAGCCAAATACCTTCTTGTACTTGTAAATGCCGGTCAGGCCATCCGCAGACAACTCCTGAGTGGAGAATTCGTAGTCGGGAATTCCCGCGGCGTGGAAGAAGTTTGGCCCGGTTTTCGGGGGCTGTAAGTCGTGGCCGTCCTCTTCATCAACCCAGCGTGTTGTCCGGGTTGGTGCGGACGCGAAGCAGTCGGTAGGCGACTGTGCGAGTGCCAGGGTCTTTGTATCGAAGTGAAAGACCTGGGCGGGGGTGGTCGATGATGCGAAGAAGTTGAACGTACCTGTCACGGTAATCTGTTCGCTGGCCAGTTGAGTCGCTTCCGCGGGGTCAATTGCGCCAACGGCATAGGGGACCTGGACCTTGATCGTGTGCTGATCGGGGTTGGCTTTCCCCCCATCTTCATAACTAAAACCGCGTAATTCTGCGGTAAACTGAGCGTGTGATTCTAGCGTGACACGCCAGCGTGACACACACGCTAGTCAATCGGAGTACAATCAAGACCAAGCAAGGCACCCTAAGATCAAGCAAGGCGGCGCAACATGGCATCTGTCAAGGCAGTAACACACCGTGACGGCACCGTCGTGTACCGCGTCCGCTACCGCGCGGGCAGCCGCAACCCCGTCGTTGAAACCTTCTACGACGCCGCGAGCGCCCAGCGCTTCGCCGACCTCGTCGACCGCATCGGCGGAGCCGCCGCCCGCGAGCTACGCAGCCTCGACGACCTCGCCGCCGCCGACACACCAACCGTCGCCGCGGCCCTCGAACACCACCTCGAAGCCCTAGCCGCCTCCGCAACGCCCGGAACGATCAGCAAATATAGGCAGATCGTGCGCGACCGTATCGACCCGCACCTCGGCCCGATCCCCGTCGACATGCTCACCAGGCACACAGTCACGAAGTGGATCGCCGAGCTACGTCGCACCCCCGTCGCTCGCGGGGCAACCGCCGGGCGACCCCCGTCGGCAAAGACTATCCGAAACGCCCAAGCCCTCCTATCCTCCGCCCTGCAACGCCTCGTCGACGAGGACGTGATTCCCCGCAACGTCGCTAAGGCCGCGCCCCTCCCCAAAGACGCGACCGTTCGCGAGATGCGATTCCTCACCCCCGACGAGTTCGCACGCCTCCACTCGCACATCCCCGCCGATTTCCAGACCTTCGTCGCCGCAATGTACGGCCTCGGCCTGCGCTTCGGTGAGGCAACCGCACTCACGGTCGGCGACGTTGACCTCGACGTCGCCCAGCCAGTCGTCCGCGTCAATAAGGCCTGGAAGGTCGGCGAGAATAGTCGCCGCTACCTCGGGGCTCCGAAAACCAGCCGCGCCCGGCGAACAGTTACCATCCCAGCACCGCTGATCCCTGAGCTGCGAATCGCGCTCGCGGGTAAGGCGGCGGACGAGCTTGTATTCACGGCGCGCAGGGGTGGGCCGATCACCTCGGGGCCCTTCCATGCTCACATCTGGCAGCCGGCGTGTGACGCGGCTGGGTTGTCCCCGCGCCCGCGCGTGCATGATCTCAGGCACTCACACGCTTCGGCGCTAATCGCGGCGGGCGTGCCCCTGCCCGTGGTGCAGCGACGTATGGGCCATGAGTCAATTCAGACAACCGTGGATGTGTACGGTCATCTTGCACCGGATGCCTACGCGGGCGCGGCTGAGGCTATGAGTGTGGCCATGGGTGGTGCCAACCCTCAAATCGGAATGTGACGCGGCTGAAACACAGCAAAGCCCCCACCAACCCATGAACTGCGCCCCGAAACTTGGACGCGTTTAATGGTAGCCGTTATGCGGCTTCCTGTAGGGCCTGATCCCGGTATTCTGCCGGGGTCAGGCCCTTGAGCTTTACTTGGCGCCTTATCGTGTTCCAGT
>ERZ1699240.351-NODE-351-length-12406-cov-4.615685_pt1 | contig 12406 bp, 8 predicted proteins | sample MGYA00581535_ERZ1699240 | MGnify/ENA primary metagenome ERZ1699240 (study PRJEB42319, sample SAMD00040327) | human oral metagenome | material: saliva | host: Homo sapiens | study: EMG produced TPA metagenomics assembly of PRJDB4115 data set (Metgenomic analysis of... | reverse complement strand
AATAAAGCGTAATTCACAAGAAATGCAGATGGTAAAATCACAGGGTTCACCATTAACTTTGGTGACAACTGGAACTGGGCAATGTACATTGAGTACACAACAGAGTTGACTTCAGAACTTCCAAAAGGTACTAAAGTTGCCAATGTTTTGGAATGGTCAGCAAGTAACTTTAACAAGTCACGTTCGATTGAAGCTTTGACGCGTTTAGAAACTGGTTCAGGTGAAGGAAGTGGTGATAGAACAACCACAACTACAACTTCAACAACGACTTCAACAACGACAACAACAGAAGAGCCGTCAACGACTTCAACAACGACAACAACAGAAGCACCGTCAACAACTTCAACGACGACAACAACAGAAGCACCAGCGATAACTACTACAACTACCACAACAGAAGAACCAGCGACAACTACTACAACTACCACAACAGAAGAACCAACGACAACTACTACAACTACCACAACAGAAGAACCAGCGACAACTTCTACAACTACCATAACAGAAGCACCAGCGACAACTACTACAACTACAACAGAAGAGCCAACGACTAGCTCAACAACGACAACTCCTGAAGGTTCAACGCAATCAACAGAAGTCTCATTAACAACAACGACAGATGATAAACCTCAGCTTCCTAAAACTGGGGAAACAGTGGAAGCTGGCTTAGTAACAGCAGGTGTCTTTATTTTATCAGCTATAGTTGTGTTGAATCGTAGATATAACAGATAAAAAAGAGAGAGTCAACCCCTCTCTTTTTTTAAATATTATAATAATTTTGTGTATAAAAAAACGAACGTTATCAACCTATAGTTGTCTTGAATAATAACATATTTGTACTATAGAAACACAAAAAAGCTAAATATATATAAAAAATCGAAAAAAATTAATTTAATACTTTCAATCACTTGCAATAATAAATAAATATGATATAATCAATTCTGAAAAATGACGCTCTCATTTTATCATTCAATAAAAAAAGGGGAAACCATAATGAAAAAGTTTGCAAAAACTAAATATTTACTGTCATTATTTGTATCGGTATTGACGGTATTGTTCATGGTCTCAGTAGGTACTGTACAAGCTGCTGCAGCCAAGGAAGTGGATGTGATCACGGAGTTCAAGATCCAAAATGCCCAAGGTGAAGAATTAGCAACCAGCCTAGGTCGTTATGACAGTTTCCGTCTGAATGCAAAATTTGCTTTAGAAGGAAAAAATGTTAAAGCAGGGGATACAACTGCAGTCACTATCGATGGACCAATCGATATCAAGTCTCAGGATTTTGAAATCAACGACACAATCACTGGTAAAAAGATTGCCGATGCAAAAGTTGACGCAAAAACTGGTAAGATTGTCTTGACATTTACTAAATTCGTTGAAGAAAAAAATGACGTTTCAGGTTCATTCTTCTTCTACGCTGGTGTTAACAAAGACAAATTCCCTAACGATGGCGAAGTTCCATTTAAGCTTTCTGTAAACGGTAATGTAAAATTCAACGGTAAAGTAAAAAGTGGTACTGTCGGTGAAGGTAATCGTTACACCATCATCAAATCTGGTTGGGATAATGGAGACCACAAGAACCTTGGATTCCGTATCTCTGTGAACAGAACTAATGAAGCAATCAACAATGCAGTTCTTTCAGATTCAATAACATCAGCAGGGGTTACCTACAAAAAGGATAGTTTCAAAATCTTCAAAGGTACTTGGGAATATAATGGAACATGGACTCTTAAGAATAAACAAGACGTTACGGCTAACTATACTGTAAACGCAACAGATAAGTCATTCTCTATTGACTTTGGTAATATTTCTGCTAACGATCACTTTGCAGTAGAATATGAAGCAGTTGCTAACTATGAAACTGTTGACGGCGAACAAATTAAGAATACAGCGACTATCGCAGGTGACAACAAAAAACCTTACGACTCAAAAAGTAAAGTAGATATTCAAATCGCTGGTGGTGAAGGTATCGGTTACGAATTTAGCATTAAAGTGAAAAAAGTAGACGAAAACGGTGCTCCACTTAAAGGTGCGAAATTCCAAGTTATCCGTCAAGCTACTGGACAAGTAATGGGCGATTTCGAAACAGATGCAAATGGTGAATTTACTCTTGGTAGCCTATTGAGAGATAAATATATCATCAAAGAAACTCAAGCTCCAGAAGGTTATGAGTTGGCAGCTGATACTGTAGTTGAAGCTAGTGAATTCAAAACACCAAAAGCTCCTGTAGCTAAGAATATTGTAGACCAAAAAACAACTACAACAACAACTACAACAACAACAACTACAACAACAACAACTACAACAACAACAACGGCTGCTCCAACAACAACAACAACTACAACAACAACAACGGTTGCTCCAACAACAACAACTACAACAACAACAACGGTTGCTCCAACTCCTGGAACAACTACAACAACAACAACGGATGCTCCAACAACAGAAGGTTCAACAACAGGTAATACAACGACAGTGGTTCCTCCAGTTTCTGAAACTTCAACAACTACACCAAGCCCTGAATTACCAAACACTGGTTCAATTCGTGATGCTTACTGGGTATTATCAGCAATCTTCGCTACAATTGGTGCAATCGTATTTGTAACAAATAAGAAAGCAGAAGAAAAATAATTTAAAACGTAACTGTTAGACGAGCAGGTTTTCCTGCTCGTTTTTTTGTGCTTCAGTCGTTAAAAATGAACGTTACATTGTGGTGTATTGTATATTGTTCGTGAAAATATAAAAAATACGCATTTTATAGTTGCTTTTTAAAAATAAAAACAGTAAAATCATAACTATCCTAATGAACGGTTTAAAAATGTACGGTTTTTGACCGGAAATGGTGTTGCATTTATTCTGTCGATTATTTTTAAGGAGGACTTATGAAAACATTAGAAGAACGTATTCTAAAAGATGGCTATGTTTTAGGCGAAAACATCCTTAAAGTCGATTCTTTTCTCACTCACCAAGTGGATTTAAACTTGATGAAAGAGATTGGAAAAGTCTTTGCGGACAAGTTTGCCTCTGCGGGTATAACGAAAGTTGTTACGATTGAAGCATCTGGAATTGCTCCAGCACTATATACAGCGGACGCGCTTGGAGTTCCAATGATTTTTGCGAAGAAATCAAAGAACATCACGATGAATGAAGGGATCCTCACTGCGGAAGTTTATTCATTTACAAAGCAAGTCTCCAATACCGTCTCTATTGCAAGTAAGTATCTTTCTGAAAATGATAAAGTTCTTATCGTCGACGATTTCTTAGCGAATGGACAAGCCGCAAAAGGACTCATCGAGATTGTGGAACAAGCCGGCGCTAAAGTGGAAGCCGTTGGAATCGTTATTGAAAAATCATTCCAAGATGGACGTGGCCTCTTAGAAGAAACAGGCATACCAGTCTTTTCGCTAGCACGCCTAGAACGTTTTGAAAATGGACAGGTCGTATTTAAGGAGGCAGACTTATAATGCAACAACAAGAAAAACACCCACAGGCTATGGTGCTTGGTCTTCAACATTTATTAGCGATGTATTCTGGTTCGATTCTTGTACCAATGATGATTGGGAAAGCTCTCGGATATAACACAGAACAATTAACGTACTTAGTCTCAACTGACATTTTCATGTGCGGTTTGGCGACATTTTTACAATTGCAATTAAATAAATACTTCGGTATCGGCCTTCCAGTCGTGTTAGGGGTAGCCTTCCAATCGGTGGCACCGTTAACCATCATCGGTCAGAACCATGGTAGTGGAGCGATGTTCGGGGCGCTCATCGTGTCCGGGATTTTCGTCGTTCTCATTTCTGGCGTCTTCTCGAAACTCGCACGCTTCTTCCCAGCCATCGTTACTGGCTCGGTCATTACGACAATTGGTTTGACGCTTATTCCGGTCGCTATAGGAAATATGGGGGGCAATGTCCCAAATCCAACAGCGGGTAGCCTAATCTTGTCACTCGTCACAGTTGCCATTATTTTACTCATCAACATCTTTACAAAAGGGTTCGTAAAATCTATTTCTATTTTAATCGGATTAGTCATCGGTACAACTCTTGCGGCATTTATGGGCTTAGTAGACTTTGCTCCAGTAGTCAAAGCACCAATCTTACACGTTCCAACACCGTTTTACTTTGGAATGCCAACATTTGAGTTCACTTCGATTTTCATGATGTGTGTTATCGCGATGGTTTCTATGGTTGAATCGACAGGGGTGTATTTAGCGCTTTCTGATATTACGAATGATCCAATCGATGAAACGCGTCTTCGTAATGGTTACCGTGCGGAAGGGTTGGCCGTGTTGCTTGGTGGGATTTTTAATACTTTCCCATACACAGGTTTCTCTCAAAACGTGGGCTTAGTGAAAATGTCCGGCATCAAAACACGTCTTCCAATCTACTACGCAGCAGGCTTTCTTCTATTATTAGGGCTTCTTCCAAAATTTGGCGCCTTAGCACAAATCATTCCGGATCCAGTCATTGGTGGAGCGATGATTGTGATGTTCGGATTCGTATCTCTTCAAGGGATGCAGATGCTTGCTCGTGTGGATTTTGCAAATAACGAACACAACTTCTTAATCGCTGCAGTATCAATCGCTGTCGGTGTCGGCTTTAATAATAGTAATTTATTCAATAGCCTCCCAACAGAATTTAGCATGTTCTTCAAAAACGGAATCGTCATGGCCAGCATCCTTGCCGTCGTCCTAAACGCGATTCTCAACCGTAAGAAGAAATAAATAAACTCCGTTATCTCCATTCAAAGAGAAGGTCTCCCCACCTTCTCTTTTTTCTATTTCTCCCTTAAAGTTTCCTTGTCTCCAGCGGGCCAGCCTCCTGAAATTGTTCAAACTATCCATGCACACAAATACTATGAGAAGCAAAACTAACACCATCGTGTAGCGGTAAAAATTACCGAATTCAGTTGGATTTCCAGCTTTCTACATAGATGATTTCGAAGAAGCTTGCGGATTTTATAATCGCAGTAACGGGGAATCGCATCGAATGTGAACTACGCGGAGTAGGGATAAATCCCGTACTCCGCGTTTGAAGCTTCGAAGGTGCAAGACCTAGGCTTGCACCGGTGCCCCGTAACAGCGATTATAAAAAGAATCCGCAAGGATTCGCAGAAATCATCAGCACTAAAAAACTCCAGAATCACCCAACTAAATCTCAGCATAATTTCTCACCCTCCACAATGTTTTCAGTTAGTTTTCACTTCTCGTATTTTTCGCGTAGGTATGGTATACTATGCCTATCTTTAAACAATTTCAAGGAGGCTCTTCCCAACATGGCTGAAGACAAGAAAACATTTTACTTAACCACACCGATTTACTATCCAAGTGGCAACTTACACATTGGTCATGCCTATACAACTGTAGCCAGCGATGCTATGATTCGCTATAAAAAACTACAAGGGTTTGACACTTACTTCTTAACAGGAACAGATGAACACGGACAAAAAATCCAAGAAAAAGCGAAAGAAGCAGGCGTTTCTGAAATTGAATTCGTCGATAAAATTATTTTCGGCATTCAAGACCTTTGGAAAAAACTAGATATCTCTTACGATGACTTCATTCGTACAACACAACCACGCCATACAAAAGCGGTTCAAAAGATTTTCCAAAAATTAGTGGACAATGGCGATATTTACCTTGGTGAATACGAAGGTTGGTATTCAGTATCAGACGAAGAGTACTTCACTGAGTCTCAATTAGTCGAAGTATACCGCGATGCCGAAGGAAATATGATTGGTGGGGTTGCGCCAAGTGGGCACGAAGTAGAACTCGTTAAGGAAGAGTCTTACTTCTTCAGAATGAGCAAATACGCAGATCGCTTATTGCAATATTATGAAGAACATCCAGACTTCATCCAACCAGAATCTCGTAAAAATGAGATGATTAATAACTTCATCAAACCAGGCTTAGAAGACTTAGCCGTTTCACGTACATCATTTGACTGGGGAATTCCAGTGCCAAACGATCCAAAACACGTGGTTTACGTATGGATTGATGCCTTATCAAACTACATTACAGCACTAGGATATGGTAGCGACGACGAAACATTATTCAACCGCTACTGGCCTGCAGATGTTCATTTTATCGGAAAAGAAATCGTTCGTTTCCATACGATTTACTGGCCAATTATGTTAATGGCATTAGATTTACCATTACCGAAGAAAATCTTCGCACACGGCTGGTTATTGATGAAAGACGGTAAAATGTCTAAATCAAAAGGGAACGTCGTAGACCCGAACACATTAATCGAGCGTTACGGCTTAGATGCACTTCGTTACTACTTATTACGTGAAGTGCCATTCGGTTCTGACGGAATTTTCACTCCAGAATCATTCGTAGAACGAATTAACTATGACTTAGCCAATGACTTAGGAAACTTATTAAATCGTACTGTTGCGATGATTAATAAGTATTTCGATGGAACCATTCCTGCACACACTGCACCGGTTTCCACATTTGACCAAGAATTAGTGGATGCTTCAAAAGCGATGATCGTGGAAGTCGAAGAAGCAATGGAAAACATGCAATTCTCAGTGGCTCTTGCCGCAATCTGGAAATTCGTTTCTCGTACGAATAAATATATCGACGAAACAACTCCATGGGCAGCCGTGAAAGACGAAGCGCGTCAAGAAGAATTAGCACGTACAATGAACTACTTAGCAGAAAGCTTACGTATCATTGCCGTTGCCTTACAACCATTCTTAACGCAAACTCCAGGAGAAATCTTGGCACAATTAGGAATTACAGATAGCGCGTTAATGGATTACCCTTCATTACACACATTCGGCGTGATTCCTGAAGGAACTAAAGTGGTTGAAAAAGGACAACCAATCTTCCCACGTTTAGACGTTGAAGAAGAAGTAGCTTACATCCAAGCAAAAATGGGTGGAGCACCAGCTGAAGAAGAAAACACAGACTGGAACCCAGAAGAAGTGGAACTTTCAAGCGAAAAAGAAAGCATTAAATACGACGACTTCGATAAGATTGAATTGAAAGTCGCAGAAGTCATCGAGTGCGGACCAGTGGAAGGAGCAGACAAATTGCTTCAATTCCGCTTAGACGCTGGAGATGCTGGCGGTCACCGTCAAATCCTTTCTGGTATCGCAGAATGGTATCCAGACCCTAGCGTGTTCGTTGGTAAGAAAGTCGTGATCGTTGCGAACTTGAAACCACGTAAAATGCGCGGACAAATCAGCCAAGGAATGATTCTTTCGGCTGAAAAAGATGGCGTCCTACAAGTGGTCTTTGCACCAGAAGGAATGCCAAACGGCTCAACAGTAGCTTAATTAAATAAAAAGAGTATAAGTGACCCTTCGAATGCGAAGAACGACATTTGAAGGGCCGCTTTTTTAAAGGAGTTAACTTATGAAAAAAGGATTATTAACAGGGTTACTGCTTTTCGGATTTTTCTTCGGAGCAGGGAACTTAATTTTTCCACCGACTTTAGGATATCAATCAGCTGATCAACTTTGGCCAGCAGTCATCGGATTTATCGTTTCTGGAGTAGGTCTTGCCATCGGAACATTGTTAATCGGGACAGTCATTAATGGTGGTTTCAAGAAAGAATTGGACGAAAAGATCCACCCAATCTTCTCACTAGCATTTTTAGTAGCGTTATATTTATCGATTGGACCGTTCTTTGCGATTCCACGTACAGCAACAGTATCGTATAACATCGGGGTAGCACCGTTTCTACCTGATTCAAAATCAGGACTTATTATTTACGCAGCGATTTACTTTGCGGTAGCCTTCTACTTGGCATATAACCGTTCATCGCTATTATCAAGCATCGGTAAAATCTTAACGCCAATTTTTGCAGGATTAATTTTAATTTTAGTAGTCGTTGGAGCGTTCAAATTTGGGCAAACAACTCCTGAGTTAGCTGGACAAACAGATTTGACAGCAGCAAAAGCCTTCGGAAATGGATTTATCGAAGGATATAACACACTAGATGCGTTAGCAGCGGTAGCCTTCTCAGTCGTTGCCGTAAATACATTGAAAGACTTCCATTTCAGCTCTAAGAAAGAGTACGAAAAAACAATCATGAGCGTTGGGGTCGTAACAGCGATTGGATTCAGCGTCTTATATATCGGACTTGCTTTCCTTGGAAATCATTTCAACGTAGCCAGTGCGTTAGCAAAAGATGCAGATTTAAACGTTGGTTCTTACGTATTAACAATGGCTTCACGCGAGCTATTCGGTACATTCGGACAAGCCTTCCTAGCGGTGATGGTAGTCATTACTTGCTTAACAACAACGGTAGGGTTAATCGTATCTGTAGGGGAGTTCTTCGAAGAAACATTCCCTCGCTTCTCTTATAAAGTGTATGCGACTGTATTTACATTAATCGGATTTGGTGTAGCGACACTTGGTCTTCAAACGATTATCGCATTCTCACTTCCAGTATTGATGATTTTATATCCAATTACAGTTGTGATTGCGTTCTTCGTATTAGTGAATAAGAAAGTGGCGTTCTCTAAGAGAGGAATGCAGTTAACAGTGGCGTTGACAACGATTATTTCAACGGTATCAAGTTTAGCTTCTGCTTTGAAATTAGAGGGATTAGCTAAAGCGTTGGAAATTCTTCCGTTGCAAGGGTTGTCGCTTGGATGGATGGGACCGGCGATTGTTGGTATTTTAATCGCGCTTATATTACCGGACAAAATCAAAGGCGAAGCATTCGACTTCGAAGCATTTCAAACAAAATAAAACTGCAAAAGAGTGCATAGATGATTACTGCGTATCCTTACGGATATCTTCATAGTAAAGGAAATAACTGTACCGGCAAGAGCCTAGGTCTCTTTGCCTACCGAACTTCAAAGGGCGTCAAGTTGATAAATCAACTGACGCCCTAATTCATTTCGGTTACACTCGTTATTTCCATTACTATAGAATCCGTAAGATACTACGTAATCATCTATTTGGTTTGTGCTTTTTATTTTGTGGAAATGCTTCAAACTCTTCAAAAAAGGGACGGGCAATTAGACAAAAAGAAACTCCGGCTGGGATTCCAGTCGGAGTTTTTGCATGCTAAAGGGCTTCGATATAGCGCTCAGAGTGAGTTTGCCACATATCGGTATTGAAACGAGCATTTTCGGGAATGAGAATCATGTGGTAGAGTCGGACCGTGCTTCCGTCTTTGACCTCATAGGAGTACTCGTATAAAAATCCAATACGTTTGGCGAAGTCGCAAGAGTCTGTGTGCGTACTTTCTACTTTTAAATAGAGCTCTGAGATGCCCTGCTCAACAAGGTACGGATGTAATAATTGAAAGGCTTCAATTAAAATGTCACGATGCCAATATTCTTCGAGCAGCGCGAAATCCAATAGATGACTTTGGTCTGTGGAGACTTTCATAAAGCCAATTGGCAGGTCGTAATTCTTCATTTCAATGATAAAAAAGTACGGGTCGTTGTCCATTAGGTGTGTATAAAAGTTCTCTGCATTTAAATGAGACGTTGCAGATACCCATGGAAGATTAGACGTTGCTAGAGGGTCCGTTAGCAAAGCCGCTACAATCTCCATGTCAGTTTCGTGAAAGGGCCTTAGAGTGATACGTTGTGATGCTAGTGTAGGTACGTTCATAATCGCTACCCCCTTTCTCTACTTGCATTATAGTTCTAAAAAATAGGAAAGTAAAGAGGAAGAATTGCGTTTACAACAATAATGAAAAGGGTTCCGAAATAGTCTGAAAACAACGGAAAATTTCCTAAGATGTGAGACATCTTTTATCGTGACTTTTGTCATGGTGAGTCGTGACGGACGGGCCTACTGAGTGACCTTTGTTTTTGTTAAAGTAGAATCATCAAGAACAACACATGGAGGCAAACATGATTACAGTAGAAAAAATTACAAAGCGTTTTGGAAACAAGACAGCATTAAACCAAATTCAATTTAACGTCGATAAAGGAGAAATCTTCGGGTTCTTAGGACCAAGTGGAGCAGGGAAAACAACCCTCATCAATATCCTAACGGGCCAACTAAAAGCCGACGAAGGAACGACACAGCTCCTCGGGAAAGACACAAAGGACCTTACTCCGGAAGACTTAACACGTATCGGACTTGTAGGAGATTCAAGTGGCTACTACGAGAAATTAAGTCTCGAGAAGAACTTAATCGTCTATGCGAAGATTTACGGATTACCAAATAGCCGCGTCGATGAAGTACTCGAACAAGTTGGACTACTCGAAAGTAAGAAAACAATCGCGGAAAAACTTTCAACGGGGATGCGTCAACGGATGTTTCTAGCAAGGGCACTGCTAAACAGACCAGAGTTACTCTTCCTAGATGAACCAACGAGTGGGCTAGACCCAATGACTTCTAAGAAGATTCACCGCCTGTTGGAAGAACTAAAAGCAGCAGGAACAACGATTTTCCTAACGACACACGACATGGTCGAAGCTACAGAGATGTGTGATCGTATTTCCCTACTAAACCAAGGGGACCTAGTAGAAATCGGAACACCACGAGATATTATTCAAAAATATAATAAAGAAAAACGAGTGAAAGTGACCTTCACGGACCACAGCGTACAAGTGATGGCTTTTGAAGAGTTAAAAGACCAAGACATGACGCAAGTGGAGCTCATTCACTCAATGGAACCAACGCTAGAAGACATCTTTATTCAATTGACAGGAGAGAAATTAAATGATTAAAAGAATTAGCGCCTTAATTTGGCTACGTACACAAATGATTTTAAGCAATGGAGCAATGTTATTCCAAATCGTATTCCCATACGGAATGCTTCTAGCATACGACCACTTTATGAACAAAGACGGTAACCCACAAGTAGCCGTACAAATCCTATTCATGATGATTCCGCTAGCCCTTAGCTTATCTGTCGGATCAATGATTACAATTATGCTTGCTGAAGAAAAAGAAAAGAAAAACTTGAAGACACTCTTCTTAAGCGGCATTCACTCAATCGAATACTTAATCTCAATCTTATTCTACCCAATCGTTTTAGCAGTAATTACGATTGTAAGTTTCCCAATGATTGTTAAAGCGGATCTTTCAGGTCGTTGGATGGAATATGGTGCCATCGTGGCGAGTGTGGCAATCTGTGTGATTTTACTCAACTTATTAGTGGGGGCTTTGACAGATACGCAAGCAAAAGCGCAAGTAAATGGTGTGATTCCGATGATGGGAATTGCGTTCTTACCGATGTTCTCAATGTTGAGCGATGCAGTATCAAAAGTGACACACTATACATTTATGGGAAACTTTGTGGATTTCTTTGTCAAAAACGACTTCGCCTTAACTGCCCAAAGCTTCATCGTCCCTGGAGTATGGATTGTGGTGCTACTAGTCTTAAACTTCTTCTTCTTAAAACCTAAAGCAAAAAACTAGAATGAGCTTGGACTTAGTTTAGGATTACTGCGAATCCTTACGGATTCTTTTATAAAAGCTATAACGGGGCACCGGTTCGAATTTTTTAAATTAAACTAAAAATATAGGCTTCATCTATCAGTACGACTGATAGGTGAAGTTTTTTTGTGTTGTAGAAAATTTCCGAATATAATTGTCTAATTTTCTAAAAGTTTACATGTATGGATAGTATGATTAAATAAACAGCCCAATTGTAGCAGTAGCTTTAAGTGGAGAATTTGGGCCCAAACGATGTTCATTTCTATTTTTTTCTATTTTATAATGGTTTTAGAAAGGAGACGTAATGATTGATTTAAAAGCACTTATAATATTAATGACCTTGAAGGACTGTCAAGAGTTATCATTGTATGAACTTTCAGTAAAAGTTGGCCTCTCGATTAAGGAAGTAAAAGAGGCTCTCGATTATTTGGGTTCATATTTGGAAAAGAAGAATATAAGTCTAAAATGTGCCAAAGGAAAGTATTTTCTTGAGAATAATGAACAGCATCAGCAACTAACGGATGTGATTCTATCTAAAGAATTAGTTTTACCAAAAACAACAAGACTAGCATTGATTTATTTGTATACTTTTTGCCGGATGGAATATATTTCCAACAGTCATTATCAAGACTTCTTAAAGGTAAGTAAAAATACAACCTTATCTGATATTCAATGGTTAAGAAAATTATTGACAAAGAATGATTTAGAATTAGGATATACTCGTGCAAAAGGCTATACCTTAATTGGAGATGAATGGAAAAAACACCAACTTGCTTTTAAGATGGTCGGGGAACTCTTAAATTCACCTATTGGTCTTTGGGGGCTAGATTATGTGTTGTCAAGTTGGAATCACAATATTCGATATGTAATTATTGAGCAGATTGTAAAAGATTACTACAATCATCTTCAATTAACTCCTATCGAAGATCAATTAAAAGAATGTATCTATGATATTGTTTTTGTGCTTTGTAGATATCAAAGAAATGTGAATCATGTTGAATTTTCTCAAACAATAGTCTCTCCAGCTATTGAAGT
>ERZ1699240.350-NODE-350-length-12417-cov-3.501709_pt1 | contig 12417 bp, 4 predicted proteins | sample MGYA00581535_ERZ1699240 | MGnify/ENA primary metagenome ERZ1699240 (study PRJEB42319, sample SAMD00040327) | human oral metagenome | material: saliva | host: Homo sapiens | study: EMG produced TPA metagenomics assembly of PRJDB4115 data set (Metgenomic analysis of... | reverse complement strand
CGCGGGACCCCCGCCGTCAGCCCCCGGCCCGGCGGGGCGGGGGGCCTCGGCGCGCGCGCCCTGTGCTTCCTGCTCCTGCCCCTGGCCTTCATGCTGGGGCGCGTCAACTGGGCCACCCTCGGCGCGACGCTCGCGACCCCGGAGGCTCGCGACGCCCTCGGCCTGTCGCTGCGCACGTGCGCCGTCGCGCTCGGCGTGGATCTCCTCCTCGGCGTCCCCGCTGCCCTCCTGCTGTCCCGCTCGTGGCGGGGCGTGCGCGCCGCCCGCATTCTCGTCGCCCTGCCGCTCTCGCTGCCGCCCGTCGTCGCGGGCATCGCGCTGCTCGCTGCCTTCGGCAGGCGCTCGATCCTCGGGGCCCTCCTCGGCGGCGCCGGCCTCGACATCGCCTTCACGACAACTGCCGTCGTCATCGCGCAGGTCTTCGTCTCCCTGCCCTTCCTCATCGTCACCCTCGAGTCCGCGCTGCGCGCCCGCGAGCAGGGGCTCGACGAGATGGCCTCCTCCCTGGGGGCCTCGCCCACGCGCGTGTTCTGGCAGATCACCCTGCCGACCGTCCTGCCCGGCCTCGGGCGCGGCGCCGCCCTCGCGCTGGCCCGATGCCTCGGCGAGTTCGGCGCGACCCTCACCTTCGCGGGATCCATGCAGGGCGTCACCCGCACGATGCCCCTCCAGATCTACCTGGCCCGCGAATCCGACGCGGACCTGGCCCTCGCGCTCGGCATCGTCCTCCTCGGCGTCGCGGCCGCCGTCGTCGCGCTCACGGAAACCCCGTGGGGACGCCTCGCCTCCCTCCTTCGATCGACGAGGTCCGGGTTGGTTGCCGCTCCCGCTGACCCTTCCGCTCGCTCCCCCGAGGCCCCCGCCGCGCTCGCGGGAGAAGCGGGGGAGAGCGTGGCCGTGCGCGTCGCCGGAACCGTGGCGGCGCGCGGATGGGACGTGGACGCGGAGCTCCGCCCCGGCCTCGTCACCGCCGTCGTCGGCCACAACGGCGCCGGAAAGTCGACGCTCGCCCAGGTGATCGCCGGGACCCTGCGCCTGGATAGCGGGACCGTCAGCATCGGCGAGCGAGTCGTCGATGATGCCGCCACGTTCGTGCCCGCGCGCCGCCGCGGTGTCGCCATGGTCTCCCAGGCGCCCCGCATCTTCACCCACATGAGCGTGGCTGCCAATGTCTCCTTCCCCCTGCGCGTGCGCGGGGTGGGGCGCGCCGAGGCCCGGGCCGCCGCCCTCGAACAGCTGCGCGCCGTGGGGATCGCCGACCTCGCGAGCAAGCGCGCCTCCGACCTGTCGGGCGGCCAGGCAGCCCGCGTCGCGATCGCACGCGCCCTCGTCTTCCGCCCCGAGGTCCTCATCCTCGACGAGCCCACGGCCGCCCTCGACGTCGAGGCCACCGCCCAGGTCTCCGCCGTTCTACGCGAGCGCCTGGCGGGTTCCGGCATTACGACCCTGCTGGTCTCACATGACATCGCCGAGGTCCTCTCCCTCGCCTCCCACATGATCGTCATGGGGGAGGGGCGCATCGTCGAGGAGGGCGAACCCGCCCGCGTGCTCGCATCGCCCGCGTCGGTGTTCGCGGCCCGCCTGGCCGGGCTCAACATCGTGAGTGGGCCTCCTGTGGCGCGTCCCGGCATGGTCGGCGTGCGCGTCGGCGACGGGGCGCTGTGGGCGGCTTCCGACAGCGTTGCCCCTGGCGAGGAGTCAGCGCGCGTCGCCCTCACCTTCCCGCCCGAGGCCGTGGCCCTGTCCCGCGAGGAAGCCCACGCCTCGCCGCGCTCCGTCCTGCCCGGCGTCGTTGCGGGCATCGATGTCGATGGCTCCCTCGTCAGCGTGCGCGTCGCGCTCGCGGAGGGTGTGTCGGTGAGCGCCCGCGTCACCGCCGCCGCATGGTCCGAGCTGGGCCTCGGTGTCGGCGATCGCCTCTGGGCGAGCGTGAAGGCCACCCAGGTCCGCGCGATCCGCGTCGCGCCGACCTCCTGATTGTTTCATTGTCTGACGGTGGCGCGAATTTTGTCACGCTTCATATGTTGTAATTCTTGGTTTTCGCATGAGCGGGGTCCGCGCCCCCAAAATGCAGAACGCAGCCTATTTTCGCGGTTATTCTGCGGTTTTAATCGCCGCGTACCAGCAGTCGGTGGACAGCTTTGACTCTGCGTGAGGGGTTTCCTAAGTTGTGATGAGAACCCAGGAGGTACCTCATGACAACACAGGGTCACCACGAGGCAACGCGCCCCTATCAGCTCGGCATCGACGTCGGCTCGACGACGGTGAAGGCCGTCGTTTTGGACGGGAACCGCCGCCTTTTCTCCGACTACCGCCGCCACAACGCAGACGTGCGTGCATCCCTGGGGGCCCTCCTCGCCGACGTCGAGCGCGCCCTGCCCGGCGCCCGTGTCCACGCGGCCATCACCGGATCCGGCGGCCTGACGACCGCTCGCGCCATGGGGATCCCCTTCGTCCAGGAGGTCATCGCGGGCACCGAGGCCACCCAGCGCCTCCACCCCGAAGTCGACGTCGTCATCGAGCTGGGCGGCGAGGACGCCAAGCTCACCTACCTGCACCCCACTCCCGAGCAGCGCATGAATGGCACGTGTGCGGGCGGAACGGGCGCGTTCATCGACCAGATGGCGACCCTCCTGCACACCGACGCCGCGGGCTTGGGAGAGATGGCGACCCGCCACACGCAGCTCTACCCGATCGCGTCGCGCTGTGGCGTCTTCGCCAAGTCCGACATCCAGCCCCTCATCAACCAGGGCGCCGCCCACGAGGACCTGGCCGCCTCCATCTTCAACGCCGTCGCCACCCAGACTATCGCCGGCCTGGCGTGCGGTCGCCCGATCCGCGGAACCGTCATGTTCCTCGGCGGCCCCCTGCACTTCCTGCCCGCCCTGCGCGAGGCCTACAAGGCCCTCTTGCCCAAGGCCGACTCCTTCGTCACCCCCGACGACGCCCAGCTGTACGTCGCGATCGGCGCGGCCCTCCTCGCCGAGAAGGAGGCCGCCAAGAAAGCCCGCCAGGCCGAGGAATCGGGCGCCACCGCGGTTGACTCCCGTGGTGACAAGCTCACGACCCTCATGGAGCGCCTCGCCGCCGCGCCCGTGCAGGTCGAGTCCCCGCGCATGGCCCCCCTCTTCGCGACCCCCGAGGACCGCGAGGAGTTCATTGCCCGCCACAGCCTCGACGTCATCCCCAAGGCCAGCCTCGACGAGGCCGAGGGCCGCTGCTGGCTCGGCATCGACGCGGGCTCCACGACGATCAAGGCCGTCGTCATCGACTCCCAGGACCGCATCGTCTTCACCCACTACGCCTCCAACGAGGGCGACCCCGTGGCCGCGGCCGTCGACATCGTGCGCGCGGTGCGAGGCGCGTTGCCCGAGGGCTGCGAGATCGGCCGCTCGTGCGCGACCGGCTACGGCGAGGGCCTCGTCAAGTCCGCCCTCACCATGGACGAAGGCGAGATCGAGACGATGGCGCACTACCGCGCCGCCGAGTTCATCTGCCCCGGCGTCACCTCCGTCATCGACATCGGCGGCCAGGACATGAAGTACCTGCGCATCCGCGACCACGCGGTGGACTCCATCTCCGTCAACGAGGCCTGCTCCTCGGGCTGCGGCTCCTTCCTGCAGACCTTCGCGCAGACGATGGGCACCGACGTGCGCTCCTTCGCGCGCATGGCCATGGAGTCCGAGTCCCCCGTGGACCTGGGCACCCGCTGCACGGTGTTCATGAACTCCTCCGTCAAGCAGGCGCAGAAGGAAGGCGCGGACGTGCGCGACATCAGCGCCGGCCTGTCCTACTCCGTCGTGCGCAACGCCCTCTACAAGGTCATCAAGCTCAAGGAGCCCTCGGACCTGGGTGAGCGCGTCGTCGTCCAGGGCGGCACTTTCCTCAACGACTCGGTGCTGCGCGCCTTCGAGCTGCTCACCGGCCGCGAGGTTGTGCGCCCCGACATCGCGGGCCTCATGGGCGCGTACGGCGCCGCCCTGACCGCGCGCATGCACGACACGGGGGAGGGGACCTCGACACTCGCGACGATCGAGGCCCTCGAGGGCTTCGGTGTTGACACCACGCGCAAGACCTGCCGCCTGTGCCAGAACCACTGCCAGATGACCATCTCGACCTTCTCCAACGGCGAGCGCCACGTGTCGGGCAACCGCTGCGAGCGCGGCGCGTCCCTGGAGCGCGTGCCCAAGAAGTCGGAGCTGCCCAACCTCTACGACTGGAAGTACAAGCGGATCTTCGGCTACCGCCGCCTCACCGAGAAGAAGGCGTTCCGCGGCGACATCGGCATCCCGCGCGTGCTCGGCATGTACGAGAACTACCCGTTCTGGTTCACGATGCTCACCGCGTTGGGCTTCCGCGTCATGATCTCGGGCCGCTCCAACCACGACCTCTTCGAGACCGGCATGGAGTCCATCCCCTCGGAGAACGTGTGTTACCCGGCCAAGCTTGTCCACGGGCACATCGAGTCCCTGCTGAACAAGGGCATCACGACGATCTTCTACCCCTGCGTCGACTTCGAGCAGAAGCTCACCGAGTCCGAAAACTCCTTCAACTGCCCCATCGTGGCGACCTACCCCGAGGTCATCCGCAACAACATGGAGCGCCTCTTGGAGCCGGGCACCCAGTTCATCAGCCCCTTCGTCAACTTCGGTAACCGCGAGTACCTGCCCGCGCATCTGTCCAAGACCTTCAAGCAGTACGGCTACGACATCCCCGTCGAGGAGATGAAGGCAGCCCTGGACAAGGCGTGGGAGGAGGACGCCGCCGTCAAGGCTGAGATTCGCGCGAAGGGCGTCGAAACCATCGAATGGATGCGTGAGCACGGCGTGCGAGGCATCGTGCTCGCGGGCCGCCCCTACCACCTCGACCCCGAGATCAACCACGGCATTCCCGAGGTCATCGTGGGCCTGGGCATGGCCGTCCTCACCGAGGACTCCATCGTGGACGCGCGCCTCGAGCGCCCCCTGCGCGTCCTCGACCAGTGGTCCTACCACTCGCGCCTCTACGAGGCCGCCGCCCGCGTCGGCGACGAGCCCGACCTCGAGATGGTCCAGCTCAACTCCTTCGGCTGCGGCGTCGACGCGATCACCGCCGACCAGGTCCAGGAGATCCTCGAGGGCCGCGGCGACGTGCACACCGTGCTCAAGATCGACGAGGTCTCCAACCTGGGCGCCGCGAAGATCCGCCTGCGCTCCCTCGACGCGGCGATCACCGAGCGCGCCTCCCTCGCCTCCGCGATCGACGAGGCCGGGGCCGGGGACGGCGACAACGGCGCGGATGGAGCGGAACTGGCCCCCGCCTCGTCCGTGGGCTTGGTGTCGGGTTCCGTCGACACTGCCACCCTGCGTGACCCGTCCGGCGACGCCGCCCGCGAGGAGGCAGCCGGCCACATCCAGCCCCGCGCCGTCTTCACCGAGGAGATGCGCGAGGCCGGCTACGAGATTCTGGCCCCCCAGATGTCCCCGATCCACTTCCGCTTCCTCACCCCGCTGTTCGCGAGCGCGGGCCTGAAGGTGCGCGTCCTCGAGCACACGAGCCGCACCTCCATGGAAGTCGGCCTGAAATACGTCAACAACGACTCGTGCTACCCGGCGATCGTCGTCATCGGCCAGCTCCTCGACGAGTTCATCTCCGGGCGCGCCGACCCCGACCGCACGGCCGTGGGCATCACGCAGACCGGCGGCATGTGCCGCGCCAGTAACTACGCGGCCCTGCTGCGCAAGGGCCTGCGCGACGCCGGATACCCGCAGGTCCCCGTTATCGCGCTGTCCGTCCAGGGCTTCGAGGACAACCCGGGCTTCCGCCTGGGCGTCACCCACATCCACAAGGCCATCCAGGCCTTCGTCATTGGCGACGCCATCCAGTCGATGCTGCTGCGCGTGCGCCCCTACGAGGCCGAGCCCGGCTCCGCGATGGAGCTGTACCGCACGTGGGACGGCTACGTCCAGGAGTGGATCACGTCGGGACGCGTCGGTGCCCTCGGCGGACGCACCTCCTACGGGAAGCTCATCCGCGAATGCGTACGCGCCTTCGACGCCCTGCCGCTGCGTGACATCCCGCGCAAGCCGCGCGTCGGCCTGGTCGGCGAGATCCTCGTGAAGTTCCACCCCGACGCCAACAACCACGCTGTCGACGTCATCGAGGCCGAGGGCTGCGAGGCCGAACTGCCCGGCCTCATGCAGTTCTTCCACAACTCGGTGGCGACCGCCGCTTGGGACAAGGAGAACCTGGGCATTGACGGCAAGCAGCGCTACATCATGCCGATCGTTTTGTGGGCGCTCAAGAAGTACGAGAAGCCCGTGCACCGCGCGTTTGCCGCGACGAACGGCAAGTTCGAGGCGCACCGGCCCATCGAAGAGATGATCGAGCGTTCCCAGGACATTGCGCGCCTGGGTAACCAGGCCGGCGAAGGCTGGTACCTGACCGCCGAGATGGTTGACATGATCGAGCACGGCTGCCCGAACATCATCTGCGCCCAGCCCTTCGCGTGCCTGCCTAACCACGTCGTTGGCAAGGGCATGTTCCGCGCGCTGCGCACCCGCTACCCCGAGGCCAACATCGTGGCCGTCGACTACGACCCGGGTGCCTCCGAGGTCAACCAGCTCAACCGCATCAAGCTCATGCTCGCCACCGCCCTGCAGGACCCGCAGGCACGCGACGGCGACGTCCTGCAGCTCGTGGACGCCGAAGAACCCGCGTCATGCGGCGGGTCCGGTTCGGTCATGCTCGGCATGCCGACGATCCCGAGCAGGCGGGCGGCCTTCCGCTGACTCAGCCGAGACGCTGAGAGGGGGACGGAGCTGGCAGGCTCCGTCCCCCTTCGCGTGCACACCTCCTCGTGCGCACTGTCCCCGGCCTCGTCCGATGTTTACGGCGCGGGCATGACCCCGCGACCGATCTCAAACCCAGCCGGCGCCCAGCCCGTCCCGTACGACAGGCGCACCGACACCTCGCGCATGCCCGAGGCCGGCCATGCCACCGGGAGGAACCCCGTCTCCCCGGGTGCGACGTCTAGGAACGCCGGGTACTCCCACGTGACGCGGCCGTCTTCGACGACGCGGCACAGGAACTCCAGGTCGGACGTCGGCGTGAAGGTCATGTGATTGCGAACCGTCACCCCCGAATACGAGGGCGCCACCGTCACCGGCGCGTAGTGCAGCTCCTCGGCGCGCACCTCGCTCAGCAGCGGGAAGTCCGTGTCCGCGTATTCCGGGCGCGTCGGATCCAGCGCGCGGGCGGTGCGGATCTCCTCGTCCGCCTCGCCCACGTTCCACGCGATCACGCTCGGGTGCGCGCGATCCCGGCGGATCATCGCCTCGATCGCCTCGTCGCGCGCGACTCCGGGCTCGTACATCGTCGACGCCCGGCCAATGATGTACAGGCCGTACAGGTCCGCCAATTCGTAGAAGCGCGCGTGCGCGGGCCCCTGCTCGATCGCAACCGCGTTCACGCCGTGGCGCTTGCACCACACGATGTCATCGAGCATATCCTGCAGGCCCACCGCGAGCCCGGTGCGCCCATCGCACTCGTTGCGGCGCACGCCGCGCAGCGTCAGCGGGCGCCCGCCCAGGCGCAAGCCCTCGGGGGTCGCCGTCAGATCCCGGAAGCCCACCTGCAGGGCGATCGTGTCCTGCGTGCCCGCCTCCTCGTCGCTCAACGTCACGACCAGCGTGTACAGCACCGGCTCCTCGGCGCTCCACGGGAGCACGCCCACGCCGCTCGCCTCGAGGTCCTCACCGGCCGGGGCGCTCGCGGACCAGATCTCCTGCTGCTGGCCCTCGCCCAGCAGCGCGGCGCGGATCGTTGAGGTGTTCGAGGCCTCGGAGCACTCGACGCGCAGGAGCACAGACCCGCTCGTGCCGTCGTGCGAGGCCTGCGGGATCACGTCGATGAGGTGCGCGGGCGGGCGAGCCTCGAGCGAGACCTCGCGGAAGAGGCCGTGGCAGCACGCCGGAGAATCCATGAGAAGCACGGCGATCGCGTGGGTGTGCGTCGGCTGCAGCGCGTCCGTCACGTCGAAGGCGGTGGGGATGAAACCGTCCGCGCAAAAGCCCACGAACGTTCCGTCGACCCACGCGTACAGGGGACCCGTGAAACCACCGAAGGTCAGCGTCATGGTCCAGCCGCGCTCTGCCGCGTCCTTGAGGGGCGCGTCAAGGATGAACTCACGGCGCAGGATCGAGGCGCGCACCCGGTCCGGGCCCCCCTCCTCGTCCAGCCTGCGGGCCTCTTCCTCTCGGCGCACCCATGCGCCGTCCATCTCCAGCACGCCGGGCACCGACGTCGCCTCGAAATCACGCTGAAGGGGAGTGCGCTTGATCAACTCGGCGGGAGTGCCAGACGCACCCGTGACCTGCCAGGTGCTGGACAGCATTTGAAGCGGCCTGCGCGACCTCCACGTCGAGTGCACCGTCAGGCGGTTCACCGACGCCCCCGGGTCCCGCAGCCATGCAACGTCTGGTTCCGGGATGTGCTTCATGTAATAAAAGTACCATTTAATGATTGGTCATGAAATGGCAATATTTTCGAAATGTGGGCAAATGTGCCTTGACATGCGGAATATCTACGGGTGACAAGTGGGACGGAGACCACATCGTGGGATTTATGGTCACTGCGATGGGCAAAATTACCGTTCCGGGGAGGTGGCGTTCGGGCATAACGAACCCCGGCCTCGTCCCTGAGAGGAGGAACGAGGCCGGGGTGAAGTGTGACGCGGGGTCGGCCCCTCGCGTGTGCGCCGCGCGCTTACTTCGAGGCGGACTCGCGATCCGAGTCGCGCGTGATCTTACGGGCGAAGTTGTAGAGCAGCCACGTCGCGCCCGCGAAGAACACGAGGCCCAGCACGTTCGCGATCGGTGTGAAGCCATCGCCGATGAACGGCAGCGCCAGCGGCGACTCCGAGCCCGTCGCGCCCGCGATGCCCGCGTAGACGACGCCGAACAGGGACTCGCCCACGATCAGGCCCGTCGCAGCCAGCGTGCCGAAACGCTTCGCGCGCTCCACGTCCGCCTGCTTATCAGCCCACCTGTTGTACAGGAAGCCAACGAGCGCACCGATCGGGATCAGGACCGTCAGGGAAGCGGGCAGGTAAATGCCCATGCCGACAGCCAGCGGGGGCAGGGCGAGCTTGCCCTTCGATGCGGGGCGCAGAATCTCGTCAATGATGATGACGACAACGCCGATCGCAGCGCCGATACCCAGGAGCTTCCAGTCGATGCCGCCGCCGAGCACACCCTTGGCGAGCGAGGAAATCAGCGAGGCCTGCGGGGCCGCCAGCGCGTCCGGTCCGGCGCCAGGAGCGCCCTGGAAACCGAAGGAGTTCTGCATGAGCTCCAGGACCGGGGGAATGATCAGCGCGCCGAAGACGACGCCGATAACCAGGGCGACCTGCTGCTTCCACGGGGTCGCGCCCACCAGCTGGCCCGTCTTGAGGTCCTGCAGGTTATCGTTTGCGATCGTCGCAATGCAGAAGACGATGGCCGAGGTGAAGAGCGTGTAGGCGATGAGCGCCGTGTTCTCTTCCGTGGTCGAGCCGCGGCCGTGCACCGCCAGGATGACGACCGCCGTGATGACGACGACCAGCAGGCCGACACCGGAGACCGGCGAGTTCGACGAGCCGATCAGGCCGGCCATGTAACCGCAGACCGCCGCAACCAGAAGGCCGGCGAGCAGAATGAAGAGAACCGAAATGGCGATCAGAACAGCCGTATTGTGCTCGATCTGCGTGCCGCGCATGAACCACCACAGCAGGCCGGCGATCGGAATCATGGCCACGAAGATGGAGACGATAACCCACTTGCCGGGAATGTCCTGCTCGGTGCGGTCGACCTGCGCGCCGTCCTCCTTCGTGCCGCGCGAGGCGCGCAGCGACTCGGACATGCCGCGGGCGATCGGGCCCATGATCTTGATGAGCGTCCAGATAGCGGCGACCGCCATGACGCCCGCGCCGATGAAACGCACGTCCGACTTGAACACCGTGGACAGGGCCGAGGTCAGGTCCTCGGCACCTTCCAGCTGGCCGTTCGCGTACAGGGGCAGCAGGACACCGTAGGAGGTGACCATGCCGATCAGCATCGCGATGCCGACCGTCATGCCGACAAGGTGGCCCACGCCGATCAGAGCGAGAGACAGGGAGGTGGAAATCATCGTGCCCGTCGAGCCAATCCTGAAGGCCGTGCCAACCTCGGAGGCCACAACCTTCATGTAGCCCAGAAGCGCCATCGCGGCCGAGGCCAGGGCGCCCCAGGTGATCGCCAGGAGGCCGCGCTTGTTGTCCTCGCCCGCATCCTGGGCGTCGCCGACCTTCAGAATCTCAGCGCCTGCCACACCCTCCGGGTAGGGCAGATCCGAGCCGGTCACGAGCGCACGGCGCAGGGGGATCGAGTACATGACGCCCAGCGCACCGCCGACCGCACACACGAACATGGTCTCCCAGTAGGGGAAGCCGCTCCACCAGCCGACAATCACGAGGCCGGGGAGAACGAAGATGACCGCCGACAGGGTGCCGGCCGCCGAGGCGATGGTCTGGACGATGTTGTTCTCCTGGACCGTGTGGTCGCCCCAGAAGCGCAGAACCGCCATCGAGATGACGGCTGCCGGGATCGACGTCGCAAACGTCAGGCCGACCTTCAGACCCAGGTAGACGTTCGCGGCCGTGAACAGCAGCGTAATAATGCCGCCGAGGATGATGCCGCGGAGGGTCAGTTCTTTGAGCGACGTTTGCTTCGTCGCGTTTGGCGCAGACACGAAAAATCCTTTCGCTGCCTTGAATAGATACCCTGCAAGAGTAGTGCATTTATGAGTGGTCGTGAATGGTATGCGGTTACTTCATCTCGTTTTCAATCAATCTAAACGGTGAGGTCGTGTCCGTTTCATGTGCGGTGTGTGATCCTGTGGCTGTGTGGCTCTGGTTGTCGGTTGTGGTGTGGCCCGGCTTCTGGACTGCTGTGTGGCCCTGCTTTCAGGCTGCGGTGTGGCCCTGCTCCCAGCACGCCCGGTCGATTTGCGCGCGCGGGGGGAGGGTGTAGTAGAGTATCCGGGTAAGGTAGCGTGTCCGAGCGGCCGAAGGTGCAGCACTCGAAATGCTGTGTGGTGTCACAGCCACCCTGGGTTCAAATCCCAGCGCTACCGCCACTGCCGCCCGGCCCCATTGGGGCCGGGCGGTTTTGTTATGCCGACGCGGCGTGCCGTGTGGCTGTGTGGCTGTGTGGCCCCACGGGTGTTCCGGGCGCCGGAGGCCCCGGCCGCCCGCGAGGCTAGGCGACCTCACTGCGTTCGGCGCCGCGCCTCGAAGCCCGCCCGTGCCCTCCGGTCCCTCCGGCGCCCTCCACACCAGTGGGGCTGGGTCACTGACGTGTGCTTGTGCGTCGCCTCGAAGCCCGGCCAGGCCCCGCCACCGCCCACGGGCACCGCAGCCAGGCCCCTCACGGCCCTCCGGCGCCCTCCACACCGGTGGGACCTGGTGTGTTGACGTGTGGCTTGGCGCGTCGGCTCGTTGTCCGGGCAGGCCCCGACGCCGCCCGCGGGCACCGCAGCCTGTCTCCTACTTGAACCCCATCTCTGGCAGCCAACCCTAACGCACATCATTTCTGCGCCCACACCCAATTTCGCATGCAATTCCCCCACACCCCTTTCAAATTCGAAAATCAGATCGTTGGAATTGCAACGTTTTCAGACTTTATTGAAACTTAACCCAATCGAATTACGTGCGACTTTTCTGAGGCAGTCCCAGCCACCACCCACGGGTGCCGCAACCAGGCACTGACACGCGGCATGGGGGTATCGGTCTCATCGAGGCACTCCACGGCAACCACCGCCACTTCCAGCGAGCCTCCATGGAAGAAATATCGCCCCAGCAGGGCGCCCCACCGCATGACTTGCGTCCTCAGTGAAAGAAATACCGCCCCTGCTCGCCCACAATGGGCAAAATACAGCGTTTTTCGGCGTGCCGGGGCGAAGAATATTTCACGGCACCCCACAACACCTCACGCAGGGGCGGTATTTCTTTCACCACAGCTCCACCCCTGCCCCACAGGCGGGACAAAAATCGCCCTGCTCGGCTCCATCAGCGTCCAGGCGGGACAAAACTCACCCAGCACGCACAAAACGCGCCAAAAAGGGCTATTTCGGGCGAGCAGGGCGAGTTTTGTATCGGAAGTGGCCCCGCGCAGCTCGAGCAGGGCGAATTTTGTACCGGCAGCGGCCCTACGCGGTCCTTGGCGGCGAGTATTGCCTCACCTCGACACCGCCCGTGTCTCCAGTTGCCGACCTCCCGCCACCCACGGGCGCCGCAGCCTGGCCCGGGGGTCCCTTCGGCGTCCTCCGCGCTCTTAGCGGTGGGGGTTTTGCACTACACGAAGCCTTCCGGGGGTGTGTCCCCGGCGTGTCGGAGCCTCCTGTAGTGCAATTCCCCCCGTT
>ERZ1699240.330-NODE-330-length-12682-cov-2.807328_pt1 | contig 12682 bp, 7 predicted proteins | sample MGYA00581535_ERZ1699240 | MGnify/ENA primary metagenome ERZ1699240 (study PRJEB42319, sample SAMD00040327) | human oral metagenome | material: saliva | host: Homo sapiens | study: EMG produced TPA metagenomics assembly of PRJDB4115 data set (Metgenomic analysis of... | reverse complement strand
CGACATGGAGCTTCTGTCTGAGGAAGAGGTCGAGCGCATCCTCTCGCCCGAGAACCTCGCGAACCCGAAGTACGCGGGCACCGAGGAAGACTGAGCGCCTGAAGCTCGCTAACGACGAGGCCGGGGACCCCGCGTGGGGCCCCGGCCTTCGTTGTGGGCTGGCGCCGCTAGGGGAGTAGCGACTCCTTGAAGGAGCGCACTAAAGTGCCAAAACGCTCCACCCTGGCCGAGAAGTACCGGTAGATGCGCCTGCGAGCGTCGCCCACGTACTCCACGGTGCGCAGGTCCTCGTAGCGGAAACGACCGCGATCATCGATCAGCGCGGAGTCGACCAGGCGCCCGGTAATCTCGCAGCGGAAGTGCGTGTAAGTGCCGTCGTCCGTGGCCTCCAGGACACGGCACAGCAGGCTCATCTGGGAGCCGTCGAGTACGGGGATGCCATCGTGATCGCTTGACGGCACGTGCGCGTCGCGGAGCTTGTCGCCGCCCGAGACTGTTCCCGCGTATTCAAAGAGTCCCATGGCCTCGGCGCCGAACAGATTGAGGGAACAGACGCCGAAGCGCTTGATCGAGCGGGCGGCATGCGTGGTGGAGTCGCAGCCGATCATGACCATCTGCCCCAGCGAGTATGAGGAGGAACCCGTCGTGATACCGACGCCGACGGTCTCGTCCGGATAGGCCAGGATGTAGACGGGGAAGCCGTAGTAGAACTTCTCGGTTTCGTAGGGAACGTGCATGCGTCTATTGTCTGCCGGATACGGCGGGCAGGCAGTGCCGATCCCATTGCTTGGCCCAAACGACGAGGCCGGGGACCCCGCGTGGGGATCCCCGGCCTCGTTCTCATGACCGCTGGGCACCGCGATGGAGGAGCGCGGGCCTAGCGACGATCACTCCTCGCCAGCGTGGTCGTTGCCCTGGATCGAGTAGTTGAACAGGTCGTACTTCTCGATCGCCTGCTGGACGACGGACGGGTCGATCTGACCCTTGTCAGCCAGGGCAGCCAGCGTGCGCACGACCATCGACTCGGCGTCGATGTGGTACCAGCGACGCGCCGCACGACGGGTGTCGGAGAAGCCGAAGCCATCCGCTCCGAGCACGTGGTAGTCGCCGGGGACCCACTGACGGATCTGGTCGGGCAGCATGCGGTCGAAGTCGGAGGAGGCCACGAACGGACCCTCGCGACCCGCGAGCTTCGTCGACACGTAGGGCGTGCGGCGCGGCTCGGTGGGGTGCAGGAAGTTGTGCTCCTCGGCATCCAGGCCGTCGCGACGCAGCTCGTTCCACGAGGTCACGGACCACACGGCGGCATCCACGCCCCAGTCGCGAGCCAGGAGCTCGCGCGCCTCGCGTGCCCACGGTACGCCGACGCCGGAGGCGAGCAGCTGAGCCTTGGGGCCGCCGAAGTTCTGGTGCTCATCGAGGTTGTAGATGCCCTTGATGATGCCCTCGACGTCCACGTTCTCCGGCTCGGCCGGCTGGTGGATCGGCTCGTTGTACACGGTGATGTAGTACATGACGTTCGGGTCGCGGTCGCCCGCGTCGCCGTACATGCGCTCCAGGCCGTCCGCCATGATGTGGCGGATTTCGTACGCGTAGGCCGGGTCGTAGGACACGAACGCGTGGTTGGTGGCAGCCAGGACGTGCGAGTGGCCGTCCATGTGCTGCAGGCCCTCGCCCGCGAGCGTCGTGCGGCCGGCGGTCGCGCCGATAACGAAGCCCTTGGTCAGCTGGTCGCCCGCGGCCCAGAACTGGTCGCCGGTGCGCTGGAAGCCGAACATCGAGTAGAAGATGTAGATCGGCACCATCGGCAGGTCGTGCGTGGCGTACGCCGTGCCGACGACCTGGAACGCGGCGGAGGAGCCGGCCTCGGTGATGCCCGTGTGCAGGATACGGCCCTGCTCGGACTCACGGTAGGACAGCATCATGTCCGCGTCGACGGGCGTGTAGGACTGGCCGGTCGTGTTGAAGATCTTCGCCGAGGGGAAGATCGCGTCCAGGCCGAAGGTGCGGGCCTCGTCGGGGATGATCGGCACGAAGTACTTGCCGACCTCCTTGTCCTTGAGCAGGTCCTTGATGAGACGCACGAGAGCCATGGTCGTGGCGACCTCGAGCTTGCCGGAACCCTTGGACAGCGCCTCGAAGGGACGCGTGGGCAGGGCGGGGAGCTTCGGCTGACGGTCGGCGCGGCGCTCGGGCACCCAACCGCCGAGGATTTCGCGGCGCTCCTTCATGTACTGCAGGGCCGGGTGATCGGCCGGCGGCATGTAGTACGGAGGCATGTAGGGATCGCGCTCGAGTTCTTCGTCCGTGATCGGGATCTGCAGGCGGTCGCGCAGCTGCTTGGCGTCCTCGAGCGTCAGCTTCTTCATCTGGTGCGTCGAGTTACGTCCCGCGAAGTGCGTGCCCAGCGCGTAGCCCTTAATGGTGTGGGCGAGGACGACTGTCGGCTGGCCGGTGTGCTCCATGGCTGCCTTGTAGGCCGCGTAGACCTTGCGGTAGTCGTGGCCGCCGCGCTTGAGTTCCCAGAGCTGGTCGTCGGTCCAGTTCTTGACCATTTCCTTGGTGCGCGGGTCGCGGCCGAAGAAGTGCTCACGCACGTAGGCGCCGTCGTTCGCGCGGAAGGTCTGGTAGTCGCCGTCCAGAGTCTCGTTCATGACGTGGACGAGGGCGTCGTCCTTGTCGGCGGCCAGCAGCTGGTCCCAGCCGCGGCCCCAGATGACCTTGATGACGTTCCAACCGGCGCCCTTGAAGAACGCCTCGAGCTCCTGGATGATCTTGCCGTTGCCGCGCACCGGGCCGTCGAGACGCTGCAGGTTGCAGTTGATGACGAAGGTCAGGTTGTCCAGGCGCTGCTGAGCGGCGAGCTGGAGCATACCGCGGGACTCGGGCTCGTCCATCTCACCGTCGCCGATGAAGGCCCACGTGTGCTGCTGCGACGTGTCCTTGATGCCGTTCAGGTGCAGGTAGCGGTCGAACCAGGCGTGGTAGATGGCCTCGGCGGGACCCAGGCCGAGCGAGACCGTGGGGAACTCCCAGAAGTGGTCGAGCTGGCGCGGGTGCGGGTACGAGGGCAGGCCGTGCTCCGTGGAGACCTGCTGGCGGAAGCCGTCCATCTGCTCTTCGGAGAGACGGCCTTCGAGGAATGCGCGGGCGTAGGGGCCGGGGGAGGCGTGTCCCTGGAAGAACACGTGGTCGCCGCCGCCGGGGTGGTCCTTGCCGCGGAAGAAGTGGTTGAGGCCGACCTCGTAGAGGGTGGCAACCGAGGCGTAGGACGAGATGTGTCCGCCCACCTTGACGCCGGGGCGCTGTGCGCGCGTCACCTGGACAGCGGCGTTCCAGCGGATCCAGCGGCGGTATTCGCGCTCCATGGCTTCGTCGCCGGGGAAGTACGGCTCCTGGTCAACGGGGATGGTGTTGACGTAGGGGGTCGTGTATTCCTGGGGGAGCTGAACGCCGTTGCGGCGTGCTTCGTCCAGCATGTGCAGCAGGATGTAGCGTGCGCGGGGGCCGCCCTTTTCGTTGATGAGCCCGGACAGGGACTCAACCCATTCGGCGGTCTCCTGGGGGTCGTTGTCGGGAACCTGAGGAATCAGGCCGTTGACGACGACTGGGTGGGACTCGTGGAGTTGGCTCACGGTGTACCTTCTCGCTTGACTCGGTGCTGCTTGCGCAGCGTGCGTGAGCGGTGTCCTCTGGCGACACCGCACATATCGGGACCATTGTCCCACTAATGGCAGACCTTTGCGAGTGTTTGCCTCGGCTTGTGACTATGACGTGCGTATCACCGCTTGGTAGGCGTTCCGCGTCGAATGAATCCGCAGCTCAGGCGGGGGAGCGTTCGTGGGAGTGTTTCATCGTGGACTATCCCTTGCATTCCAGTAGCTCCAATGCCCTAGGATGAAGGCGTGAACGTTGATATGACACTGAGCGCCAGCTCGTTGATGGGCGGTGCTGCGTGATGGCAGTGAGCCTGGGTTTTGCGTCCGATGCGATCGTGCAGGAGTTCTACGTCGATGACGACGTGGATCAGGCCGTGCGCGAAGCGATTGAAGGGGAGACGGGTCAGCCGCTTGTTGACGTCGATTACGCGGACGTCGTGGACGGCGCGATCGTCTGGTGGCGCGCGGACGACGCTGAGGAAGAGGACCTCGCGGACGTGCTCGTGGACGCGATGTCGAACCTGGATGACGGTGGGCTGATCTGGGTGCTGATCCCCAAGCCTGGGCGTCCCAATTCGGTGCGCGTGGGTGACGTGGAGGAAGCCGCTGAGATCGCTGGACTGCACGCGACGACCTCCACGGCGCTGGGGGGCAATTGGGCGGGCGTGCGCCTGACGGCCCGTCCGCGTTCGCGCCGCTAGTTTTTCGACGAGGCCCGGGCTTCTCCGCGCAGTTTCGCACTGTGACGCTCGGCTTCGGATGTGACCGTGCGTGCCTGTTCTGGTAGATTGGCGCGTGCGTGGGGCCTTTAGCTCAGTTGGCTAGAGCGTCTGGTTTACACCCAGAAGGTCATCGGTTCGAGCCCGGTAGGGCCCACAAACGCCAGGGGCCGGAAGCTGTTGCTTCCGGCCCCGACACGTATCTGCTCGCGCTACTCGGTGGCTGAGTCCTCCTCCTGCCGCTCCAGCTCCCGCCTGGCGGCCTCAAGATTCTCGCGCAATTTCATGGTGAATGGTGCTGTGGGACCGTCGATTGCTGCGCAGGTGTTCACCAACTTCGCATAGTGGGTGATGGCTTCATCAAGGTGTCCTGCGGCTTCGTGCGCTTTCGCGAGTGCAAACTGTGGCCCAATTAACTCAGATTCAGTAAAAGTCCAGGAAAAGTAAGCAGAAATAATTGTCTGTTCGAACTGATGGATTATTCTGTGTAATCGCTCATGACCCGAGTTGTTACTGTCGAAGAGCTGACTTTGTGCTTTGCAATCTGATTCTGATAACTTCGCGACAAGAACTACTGCTTCATACAGTGTAAGAGACTCGTAGTAGAGCTCAAGGTTCAGAGGGTCCTTGAGTAATGTAAAGATGGCTTCTTGAACTTCGCTATATTTGAATATAAAGTGTGAATGAGGTTGCTTGCTCATCGTGCTGATCTGTTCAATCAGCTGTCGTTTCGCCTTCTTTGCTCTTTCGTGGCTGTTGTCAGCTGAGATCTGCATCAATTGGCGTGTAAGTATCATGGATACCGTTTCGGCTGCCTTGTCGCGCACATCAGGTGTCCAGTAGATCCGCATCGCGTGAGCCTGAAGCCGATGAATGCTCACTGTTGTACCGTCTGTTGTTTCGTCAATGAGGGACGAATCAATGAGTTCGGTGTATGCGCACATTGAGAAGAGATTGCTCTCATCTTTGAGCCAGTGAACGGGAACACCGTACTCAGATAGGTAGCACAGTGCGCTGAGAATATTTTCGGCGTTCTCTCGTATGTCGGGATCAATGATCCTCTCGAGTGCGGACACGCCTGCAATTTGTAGAGCGGAAATGACTCCCGCGTTGTCCCTAGTGGCAACTGTAGAGTCCAAGAGCTTCTCTGTCTGGTATTGCTGAAGCATGGCAAAGTACTGTTTGAGTCGGTTGATATTGAGCCAGGTACACGTATTAGCAGCTCGTCCAATGGCAAGGGGAAGGTCACCAAGAAGTTGGGCGATTTGGTTTGCGGTGGCTTTGTCGTCATCTTCAGTTGCCTGTGTAAGAAGCTGTATTGACTCCTGTCGGGAAAAAGTGCTCAATTTAAAAGGTAACCAACCGTGCTGATGGCTCCAGTTTCGTCCATGTCGTGTGGTAACAATGACGTGAATGTTAGGGGTCTTAGGTAATAGTTCATCTATGCTTGCGGAGTTCTCAACATTGTCGAGAACTATCAGAATTTTCTCGCTATTCTGGGAGGGGAGAGCGGAGAGTGCGCGATTGAACTGCACTTCCGGGTATTCGTTGGGCTTCAATTGAAGGCCGAACTTCTCTTCGCTGATTGCAATTACTTGGTTCTTAATCATGTCCTTTGACTCAGCGTCGATCCATGCAATGAGTGTCCATTCCGCATCTTCGCATCTCTTTGCGATTGAGGCTGCGAGGCGCGTCTTTCCGCTTCCCGCTGGGCCGATTAAGACACAGAATGTTGCCTCGTCGCTGGCGTGTGAGCCGAAGATGGCGTCATGAAGCGGCATGCTGTCACATGTTGGATTACGTTCGATCCAGTATTTCAGAGGTCCTGGGCGACTGCCCCAAACAGTGTTGTTCGGTTGTTTGTTATGTCTGATGGTGTGTATATTATTAATGGCTGTTTCAAGTGATTTGATGTGGCTTTCAATTTTCTGTTGCCCGTTCTTGAGGTCTTGGTGGTGTGCAGCAGCATTTTCGTCAACCTTGCGTACGGCACCGTCGACCTTGCGTACGGCACCATCGACGCTGTCGAAGCGATCGTGCATGTTCTGTTCAAAGCGTGCTATTTGATTCGTCAGAGCGGGGAAACAGCGTAACAAGTTCATTAGAGCGACGTGTTCGAAGTTTGCGGACCAAGGTGCGAGGGTAAGGAATTCTAGCGCGATTTGATCGAGGAGCTTTTCGTAGTGGGCCTGCATACCCGCGCTTGAGTCGTCCGGAAGTGGTACGGCGTGGCTTTTTAGATGCTCAATGAAGTATTCGGGTTGCTGGACTGCGCGGATAAGGGCGTCATCGTCCTCTGTCAAACTTTTGATTGTTTGGCCCGCGGTATCCGATAACTGAGCCACGGCGTTCTTAATCTGTTTCCTACTCAGGCCGTCTTGCTGAAGTGTGTCTTGAATGGTATTAAGCTCAGAATTGATTGCACCTTTCAGCGTGCGAATCATTTCTGCATTGGGATTATTTAGAGCGTCGTTCTTGATGTCGGCGAGCAGGTTGAGGCACTCCTGCGCGCCGTCGATCATGTCAGCGGCGAAGCCAAAACCGGCCATCTTGACCAGGGTCTTGACGAATGCAATCGACAGGTTTGCGACGTTACGGTTTGTGCTCATGGGCACAGTCTACATACGTACTCGAGCGCGTGTGGTGCACGCAATATGGTGTGACAGTGGGGCCGGAAGCTCTTGCTTCCGGCCCCACGCCGCGTCTGTCTACCTGTTTGTCAGTGTGCCTTGACAAAGCGCTTGAAGGTACTCATGAGTGCGCCGTCAGTGCGCTACGCGCGTCAGTCCTCCTCGTGCTCCTCGACGACGTCTTTACCAACGACGAGCTTGCCGGATGCGCCGGCACCGAGCTGCTCGAGGGCGAGGCGGCCCACCAGCTGCTGGTTGGTGGTCGTGCGCTGGGGGCGCGCGCCGGACAGGAAGCTGAAGAACCAGCTGACCAGCGTGCCCACCTGCGACTTGAAGCCGACGATGTACAGCAGGTGCAGGAAGCACCAGGCAACCCACGCGACGAAGCCGGTCAGCTTCTTGTTGCCCATCTTCACGACGGCCTGGAAGCGTGAAATGGTCGCCATCGAGCCCTTGTCGTTGTAGACGAACTCGGTGGCCTTGGGGGCGCGGCCCGCCAGGCGAGCGGCGATAGTGTCGGCGGCGAAGCGTGCGGACTGGATCGCGCCCTGCGCGACTCCGGGGACGCCCGGGAAAGCCATCATGTCGCCGAGCACGAAGATCTCGGGGTGGCCCGGCAGGGTGAGGTCCTTGTTGACGCTCACTCGGCCAGCTCGGTCGACCTCGGCGCCCGTGGCCTCGCCGAGCGCGCGGCCCAGCGGGCTCGCAGCGACGCCGGCGGCCCACACCTTGCACACGGAATCGATCCGCTCTTCCTCGCCGGACTTGTACTTGAGGGTGACGCCCTCGGAGTCCACGTCGGTGACGAAGGCGTTCATCTTCATCTCGACGCCGAGCTTGGCCAGGGCCTCTTCGGTCTTGATACCGAGCTCCTCGCCGAACGGCGGGAGCGGATGCTCGGCGCCATCCACCAGGATGACGCGCGCCTTGGTCGGGTCGATGTTGCGGAACTCGCCCTTGAGAGTGTGAGAGGCCAGCTCGCGGATCTGTCCGGCCATCTCAACGCCGGTCGGGCCGGCGCCCACGACGACGAAGGTCAGGAGCTTCTCGATCGCAGCCGGGTCGGTCTCGATCTCGGCCAGCTCGAAGGCGCCAAAAATACGCGCGCGCAGCTCGAGGGCGTCGTCGATCGTCTTCATGCCCGGCGCGAAGACCGCGAAGTGGTCATTGCCGAAGTAGGACTGGCCCGCACCCGCCGCCACGATCAGCGTGTCGTATTCGGTCTGCTCGTGCTTGTTGTGGTTGCGCCACTTGACGACGCGCGCCTCGACGTCGATCTCCTCGACGAGGGCCTGCAGCACGGTGACGTTCTTCTGGCCGCGCAGGATCTCGCGCGTGGTGGGGGCGATGTCGCCCTCGGAGAGGATGCCCGTGGCCACCTGGTACAGCAGGGGCTGGAAGAGGTGGTGCGATGTGCGGGCCAGGATGGTGATGTCGGCGTCGGCGTTCTTCAGTCGACGAGCTGCCGTCAGGCCTGCGAAGCCGGAACCGATGATGACAATGCGGTGGCGGGACATAAGACTCTCCTTCAATTAAGCAAGGCTAATCTTACCTAAATATGGTGCTCGCACTTTGTGAGGTCTGGCGCACCTGGGCCCAATGGCCTCACGCGTTGAAGAGGCGTGCTGCCGCGACCGGATCCGGCTTGCCCGTCGTCGTGGTCGGGAGCGCATCGACGACCAGGACCCGACGCACCTTCTCCCACGGCGCCAGGGAATCGCGCAGGGCCTCGGACAATGCGTCGGCGCTTAACGACGAGGCCTGGGCGCGGCCCTGCGGGGAGGCGACGATCAGCGCGGCGACGATCTGCCCCCAGCGCTCGTCCGGCAGGCCCACGACGAGCGCATCAGATACCTCCTCGAGGGACCGCAGGGCGCGTTCGACCGTCGGGGGAGCGACGAGCTCTCCGGCTGTGTTGATCATGCGGTGGGCGCGTCCCACCATGTGCAGCCAGCCGTCCTTGTCTTTCGTTGCCAGGTCGCCTGTACGCAGCCACTTCTTGCCGCTGACGACGCCGGGCCCGCGGACCCAGATCTCGCCCATCTCGTCTGTGTCGGCTTCGCGCTTGTCGGTGGCCATGACGCGCAGGTCCACGTAGGGGAAGGGAACTCCCAGCGATCCGGCTGGAGCTAAAGAATCGGGTGTGGCGACCGTGCCCGCTCCGGAGGTCTCCGTCATGCCCCACACGTGAATGGGGGACAGGCCGACCGCGCGCATCGCCTCCGCGAGGTCCGCCGTCATCGCGTCGCCGCCGATGAGGGGACGCACCCACGACGACAGGTCCCCGCCGCCGCGCCCGTGTTCGTCGAGGATTGCGCGCACGATTGCGGGAACGGCAAACATCATGGTGATCCCGTAGCGCTCGATCGCGTCGATGACGGCGCGCGCGTCGAAAGATCCCGGGAAGCCGAGCGTGACCAGGGTGCCGCCGTGCGTCCACACGTCCATCGACGTGCCGTTGAAGCCTCCAATGTGGCTGGCGGGCGCGCACACGCCCACGACCGAGGATGTCGGCGCGTAATCAAAGCCCTCGCGGAAGTTCGTCGACCCCCACCACATGACCTCGTGGGTGAGCTCGACGGGACGCGGCGTCCCGGTGGAACCAGACGTAAACAAGATGGCGGCGAGCTCGGTCCCGCAGCGCGCGGGAGCCTTCTCGATGGGCGCAGCGCGATCCACCCACGCCGACAGATCCGCAAACGACGCGACCTGCGCTCCCGCGCCCGACAGAGCAGGAGCGTGGGCGGAAGAGGCCTCGTCGAGAAACACCCACGAGACGCCCGCCTGCTCGCACATCGAGGCGAGCGCAGCCGACGGCATGCGCGGGGACAGTGGGACCGTCACCGCGCGCAGCCATGAAGCGGCGACGTGGACGATGTAGTGCCACGGCGAGTTCGCCCCGATGACGGCGAGGCGCGTTCCCTCGCCGATACCGGCCTCCTCGAAGGCCCCGGCCAAGCGAGCGACCGTGTCGGCCGCCTCGCGCACGCACCACTCCTCGCCGGTCGCCGCGTCCACCAGGGACAGCCGGTTCGGATGGCGACGCGCCGCCGCGAGGAGCGCCCGCGCGGGAGAATAGTCGGGGATCACGAGGCCGAGGCGGCCGTCGCGGCCATCGCCGCGTGACGCTCCGAGCGCTCCTTCAGGCGTGCCAGGACGGAGCCGGCCTCCTGCAGCGTCGACCCGGAGTTCTCAATGTGGCGCAGCTGCTCGGGGATCTCGAAGCCACGGGCACGCATGCCCTTGGCCCACAGCAGGCCCGCGCGGTACGAGGAACGCACGAGGGGGCCGGCCATGACGCCCGCGAAGCCAAGCTCCTCGGCCTCCGCTGCCAGCTCGACGAACTCTTCGGGGTGGACCCAGCGGTCGATCGGGTGGTGGAGTGGAGAGGGGCGCAGGTACTGCGTGAGGGTCAGCAGGTCGCAGCCCGACGCATGCAGGTCGCGCATGGCGGCGCTGATTTCCTCACGCGTCTCGCCCATGCCCAGAATCAGGTTCGACTTGGTGACCATGCCGCCGTCGTGGGCGCGCTTGATCATGGCGAGCGAGCGGTCGTAGTTGAAGGCGGGGCGGATCTTCTTGAAGATTCGCGGCACCGTTTCGAGGTTGTGCGCGAAGACCTGCGGACCCGCCTCGATGACCATGTCAATCGACTCGGCCTGACCACGGAAGTCGTCCACGAGGAGCTCCACGCCCGTGCCCGGGTTGAGCTCGTGGATGAGGCGGCACGTCTCGGCATAGAGCCACGCCGCGCCGTCGGGCAGATCGTCTCGGGTCACGCCCGTGATCGTCACGTAGCGCAGGTCGAGGTCGCGCACGGACTCGGCGATACGACGCGGCTCATCCTTGTCGTACTCGGTGGGACGCCCCGTCGCGATATCGCAGAAGTCGCAACGACGCGTGCACAGGGCACCACCCAGGAGGAACGTCGCCTCGCGGTCCTGCCAGCACTCGTAGATGTTGGGGCACCCGGCCTCGGCGCACACCGTGTGCAGGCCCTTCGCATGCGAGAGCGAACGCATGTCCTGGTAGTTCTCGCCGGCCTTCGCGGTCGTGCGAATCCACTCGGGCTTCTTCTCAATCGGAGTTTGCGAGTTACGCACCTCGATGCGCAGGAGCTTGCGTCCTTCGGGATCGGGCAGGGTACTCATAGCGTTGACCTCATCGTGTAGGAAACGGAAGTGGGAGTGGTCGCCAGGCAGGGGGAGATGTGCTCCACCATGCGCGGGAGAAGTTCGGATGCGGCGTCGGAAACCGTCGTGTGGATGCCCTCCCACGACAGGGAGGTCACGTCGGCGTCCGTGAGGCCGCAGGGGATGATGCCCTCGAAAGCGTGCGCCGGGTCGATGTCGACGTTCAGGGCAATGCCGTGCAGGGTCGCGCCGCGCGCGACCTTCAGACCGATCGCGCAGATCTTGCGGTCGCGGCGTCCCTCCTCGGTGAGCCACACTCCCGCGCGTCCTTCGATGCGGTGGACGGGCAGGCCCCAGGCCTCACGCACCGTGTCGATGACCGAGGCCTCGACCGCGCGGATCCACTGCACGAGGTCGACGGGCTCGCGCAGGCGAACGACGGGGTAGACGACGACCTGGCCGGGGCCGTGCCACGTGGCGGAGCCCGCTCGATCGGTACGGATTACGGGTACGGTCGTGGAGGGAATATCCTCGGGTTTCGTGTGGCGACCCGCCGTCCACGTGGGCGTAAATTGAGAAACGATGAGCGTGTCCTCGCCGCCGGCGAGGACCTCCTCGTGCAGGGAGCGCTGGAGCGCGTCAACCTGCGTGTATTCGACCAACCCCTGGTCGAGTAGACTCAAAATCTGCACGTTGTGATCATAGTCGCGGGCATGGTCCCTTGCCAGATGGGGGTCCGGTATGCTTGACGCATGCAGTCTCCGTCTCAACTCAATGGCCCTTCTATCACGGCCGATACGTCCGCATCGACGTGGACTGTCGGCGACGTCATGGCCCTCATGGAGTCCTGGTATCCGGCGGCTTCGGCCCAGCCGTGGGACCGCGTCGGGCTTATCGTTGGCGACCCCTTCGCTCCCGTTCGGTCAATTCTCCTCGCGCTTGATCCCACCGCGGCTATTGCCGCTCAGGCTGTCGCCGGTCCGTCCGGTGACGGGGAATCCTACGACATGGTGATCACGCACCACCCGCTGCTCCTGCGCGGCGCGTCCTTCCTGCCGGTGACCGACCCGAAGGGCGGCGTCGTCACGACCCTGATCCGCTCCGGTATCGCGCTGTTTAACGCGCACACCAACGCGGATGTGGCCTGCGACGGCGTCGCGACGGCGCTCGCCGATCTGATCGGCCTGCGCGATACCGCGCCCCTGGAGCCGTGTGGCACCGACGCCGAGGGACACGAGATCGGCCTGGGACGCGTCGGCACCGTCGACGAGACCACGCTCGGCGCCTTCGCTGACCACGTCGCATCCGTGCTGCCTGCGGGCCCTTCCGGTCTCTTCGTCGGTGGCGACGAAACTGCCCCGGTGCAGCGTGTAGCCGTTCTGGGCGGCGCTGGGGATAGCGCGCTCGAAGCGGCGCGCGCCGCCGGAGTTGACGTGTACCTCACGGCGGACCTGCGCCATCACCCCGCCTCCGAGCACCTCGAGGGCGGAGCTCCCGCGCTTCTGTGCGGATCCCTGTCTCTTATACCCCTCTCCGCGCCC
>ERZ1699240.328-NODE-328-length-12736-cov-4.056785_pt1 | contig 12736 bp, 10 predicted proteins | sample MGYA00581535_ERZ1699240 | MGnify/ENA primary metagenome ERZ1699240 (study PRJEB42319, sample SAMD00040327) | human oral metagenome | material: saliva | host: Homo sapiens | study: EMG produced TPA metagenomics assembly of PRJDB4115 data set (Metgenomic analysis of... | reverse complement strand
CACTTAAAGATATCCAAACATGGTGTGAACATCATGGACGTGGTTATTGGGAGTATGTAAAATATTGTGAAGGGGATGATTTATGGGACTATCTGCGTGAAGTCTGGAAAACAATGCAGGCTGCTGTTGAGCGTGGTCTTGACAGTGAAGGAGCCTTACCAGGTCCATTGAACCTTGCTCGTAAAGCACCTAATTATTATATAAAGGCACGTGGATATAAGCCTTCTTTGCAGAGTCGAGGAATGGTTTATTCATACGCTTTGGCAGTTAGTGAGGAGAATGCCTCTGGTGGTACGATTGTGACCGCACCTACTTGTGGTGCCTGTGGCGTAGTTCCTGCAGTTCTGTATCACCTATCAAAGGGACATGATTTTTCAGAAACTAAGATATTGCATGCACTTGCAACAGCAGGTCTTTTTGGTAATATAGTAAAATATAATGCTTCCATTTCAGGTGCAGAAGTAGGTTGTCAGGGTGAAGTTGGAGTAGCTTGTGCAATGGCATCAGCAGCTTCTTGTCAGTTGTTTGGTGGTAGTCCATCTCAGATCGAGTATGCTGCAGAAATGGGGTTAGAGCACCATTTAGGCATGACATGTGATCCCGTGTGTGGTTTAGTACAGATTCCTTGTATTGAACGTAATGCTTTTGCAGCTTGTCGTGCATTAGATGCTCAGCTTTATGCATCCTTCAGTGATGGTAGCCATCGCGTTTCATTTGATCGTGTTGTAGAGGTTATGAAGCAGACTGGACATGATATTCCGTCTCTTTATAAGGAAACAAGTGCTGGAGGTTTGGCAAAGGATTATCAGATGTAAAGCTTATTTATCAGTAGTACATCTGTCTGATACCTATTAAAGAAGATATATGGATGTTCTTAATGCTCAGTAAACGTTTCACCAGATATTGGTAAAAGCATTTACTGAGCATTGTTTTTTGTAATAAGAAAGTTAATCAAGGGTTCTTTCATCTTATTCATATTAGAATCTTTTAAACCTATGGACATATTGAAATAAGATAAAGACGATGCCATTTTATTAGACTTATTCATTTGCAAATAATCTAATTTTAGATTCTATTAAACAATAATCAATATTCCTTTATAGGGTCATTTCTGTTGGTAATAATGATGAAACCAATAATTTAACAAGCTATTTATTATTTTTCTTGCTTAATCATTCAGAATGAGCAATTAATTTTGTATATTCGCATTCGGCTTGTTTATTTTATAGCTAACATAAATATCGATGCAGATTGAATGACGAAGAACAATAGAAATATTTATGGTCAGAATTCTGTGAGTAGACTTTTCAAATATCTAAAGATATCAGATTTATGAAAGAATTAATATGCCCTAACTGCCATAAGGCATTTACTGTTGATGAAGCAGACTATGCTTCCATCGTTAATCAAGTAAAGAATACAGAGTTTAACGAGGAAGTTAACCGTCGTATAGCTGAGCTTCATGAGCAGCACAAGGCAGAACAAGCCTTAGCAACTGCAAAGACAGAACAAAGCTTTCAGCACCAACTCTCTAAGAAAGAACTTGAACTTGGTGCCAAAGATGCTGAGATTGAACGTCTGAAAAGTGAGAAAGAAAGCGAACTTACGAGGCTAAAAAGTTCATTCTCAGCTGAGATAGAGGTGCTTAAAACACAGTTAGAAAACATTGCAACTCAGAAGAAAAATGAGATGATGATTGCTTTGGCAGAGAAGGAACAGCAAATATCTAAGCTTAACTCTGTCATAGAACAGAATGATAATAAGTTGCAACTTGTGCTCATGGAGGAACGTAGTAAAGCTCAAAAGGAGGTTCAAGCAAAGGACACAGAAATCTCTCAGCTTCGTTCTGCAGTAGAATTAGAGAAGCGTGAAGCACAACTTCATGAGGCATCACTCATCAAACATCATGAGAATGAACTTCGAATGAAGCAGGATTTAGTCGACTACTATAAAGATTTGAAAACCAAGATGTCTACCAAGATGGTTGGTGAAACGCTTGAACAGCATTGTAGTATTGAGTTTGACCAGTATATTCGACCAATGATGCCTACTGCATACTTTGAGAAAGACAATGATGCAAGCGATGGTACAAAGGGAGACTTCATCTTTCGTGCAGAAGAAGATGGTACGGAGTATATCTCTATCATGTTTGAAATGAAGAATGAAATGGATACTACTGCCACTAAACATAAAAACGATGACTTCTTAAAAAAGCTTGATGATGACCGTAAAAAGAAAGGTTGTGAGTTTGCTGTTTTAGTCAGTCTTCTTGAAGCTGATAATGAACTTTATAATACTGGTATTGTAAACAAGAGTCATCTGTACCCAAAGATGTATGTTATTCGACCACAGTTCTTCGTTCCATTTATCAATCTTCTTGTACAAACGTCAAAGAAGAGTTTAGAATATAAAAAGCAACTGATTCTTTCACAGAGCAAAGAGGTGGATGTCACCAACTTTGAAAATAAGATAGAAGACTTCAAAACTAAGTTTGGACGACATTATGAAATGGCATCTAAGAAGTTTAATGATGCTATTAAGGATATTGATGCTACAATTATAAAACTTCAAAAGGTACGTGAGGAACTTTTAAGTAGTGAGAACAACCTTCGTCTTGCTAATAAAGACACAGACGATCTTACTATACGTAGGCTAACGTACATGAATCCTACAATGAAAGCCAAGTTTGACGAAGCACGTAAGAATAACCAGAATATAACAGAATAATTACAAAAATACATATCACAATGAAATTAGCAGAAGCATTAGCTATTCGTAAAGATACACAAAAAAGAATAGAACAGCTTAAAAGTAGAATACTGAATAATGTTCGAGTACAGGAAGGAGATTCTCCTTCTGAAGAACCTAAGGAGTTGATGAAAGAGATGGATGCTTGTCTGAATACTCTTTTCGCTTTAATCTTCAAGATTAACAAGACTAACATGAATACTATTAGTGAAGGGCGTACAATTACAGAAATGATGGCAGAACGTGATATTCTTTCTATGCGTATTACGTCACTCCGAGAAATATTCAATAAAGCATCAGAATCTCAGGAGCGTTACAGCCGTTCTGAAATTAAAATGGTAACAACCATAGATATCAAGCCTTTAAGTAAGAAGATTGATGACTTGTCTAAGCAATTACGCGAACTTGATATGAAGATACAGACATTAAATTTCACAACAGAACTAATGGAGTAATCTTTATTCAAGAATGTAAGAAAATAAAAGGGACATTTTAAGGTGTAGTCTTATTATGTTGTAGGTGTGAGCTAAAAACAACATTACATCAGAGTACGGGGTTTCTGAGGATTTATTTGCAGGTTGCATTTCCCAGCATATAATGTCTAAAAAGACTGGTACGGTGTACTTTGCATTTTGCATATAGCATTACCATTAGCTGACTATAACATATTTGACGAGGGTGGGATTGGGAAATTTCTTAAGAGTTATATTTGATTTTGAAAGTTAGAATCAAGCGATAAAATAAGGTTTTATATTATCTTATACTCTTTTAGTGGATTACAAACAACCTATTTATCATAATACTCATTATGTGTTAAGCATATAAAGAGATATTAAAAACCATTAGGCGTTAATTATATTCTTACTTATAAAATTAGTTATCAAAGAGCAAGTAAGTCTGTTTGCACAACAGAAACTATACGAATAAGCTAAAATGAGAAAATAAGAAACAGAAAAACAGCTTCAAATTAAAATGAATAACTTTAAAACTTAAGAAAGAAATCGTTTCTAAATATCAAGTCAAACTAACCTAATTAAAAATATTTTTGTAAATAATTTTCGTCTACTACATTTTTATTGAGGCTAAATTAGATGTGAATTAAGGCTTAATTGACTTGTTAAAGACGCCCTTTAGCAACCTTATTAACGCCCTTTTGAAGTCCAACTAAGCACCTTTTCTTTTGCTATTTTGTAACTCATTGAGGTCTAAGCACTTACAATAATCGTCCAGAATAGTATTTTTGAGCATTTTAAATGACTATTTTCAAGAATTAGTGTAAAGTTTTTTTGCACAGCAAAAGTACTAAAATGCTAATTATTTTATTGCTATAAGACATTGGCTTATACATTAATAATTTATTGTATAACGAAGAAATCTATTTATGTTATGGAAATCCCAATGACATTCGCCATAACTACAAACTATAAAAATAGGAGATAATCACTATTATAAGCAATTATCCCCTACTCTATAAAAATTCATTTAATCACACAAGGTGATAAAATGGATTACTTCAACTTTGTGTAACCATACTTAGCACAAGCACCAAGTTCCTCCTCAATACGGATGAGCTGGTTGTACTTAGCCATACGGTCTGTACGAGACATAGAACCTGTCTTAATCTGACCAGAGTTTGTTGCAACAGCGATGTCAGCGATAGTTGTGTCCTCAGTCTCACCAGAACGGTGTGAAGTTACAGTTGTGTAACCATGACGATGAGCCATCTCGATAGCCTCGAGAGTCTCTGTCAAAGAACCAATCTGGTTAACCTTGATAAGGATAGAGTTAGCTGCACCCATCTTGATACCCTTCTCGAGGAACTTAACGTTAGTTACGAACAAGTCATCACCAACGAGCTGGCAACGATCACCGATAGCAGATGTCAACTTAACCCAGTTCTCCCAGTCGTTCTCATCGAGACCATCCTCGATAGAGTCGATAGGATACTTTGTGATAAGGTGCTCGAGGTAAGCAATCTGCTCATCAGCACTAAGCTTCTTACCATTAGGATCCTTTGGCATACCATTCTTCAACTGACGATAGTCATAGAACCACTTACCATCCTCGCATACAGCGAACTCAGAAGCAGCACAGTCCATAGCAATCTTAACATCCTTGCCTGGCTCATAACCAGCGTCCTTGATAGCCTGAATGATTGAATCGAGTGCATCCTCGATACCATCGAACTTAGGAGCGAAACCACCCTCATCACCTACTGCAGTAGAGAGACCGCGCTTCTTCAAAAGCTTAGCAAGTGCGTGGAATACCTCAGCACCCATACGGATACCTTCCTTCTCAGAAGGAGCACCTACTGGGCGAATCATGAACTCCTGGAATGCGATAGGAGCATCAGAGTGAGCACCACCATTGATAATATTCATCATAGGTACTGGCAATACATAAGTATTTGCACCACCGATATAACGATACAATGGAATGTTCAATGCCTTAGCAGCAGTCTGAGCTACAGCCAAAGAAACACCGAGAATAGCGTTAGCACCGAGCTTACTCTTAGTAGGAGTACCATCGAGTTCAAGCATCTTGTAGTCAATAGCACGCTGATTCAGCACGCAGTCACCCTTCAAAGCTGGAGCGATAAGGTTGTTTACATTCTCAACAGCCTTGAGAACACCCTTACCCAAAAAACGGTTCTTGTCGCCATCACGAAGCTCCAGAGCCTCGTTCTCACCGGTAGAAGCACCAGATGGAACGCTTGCACGACCCATTACACCATTTTCGAGAGTTACCTCTACTTCAACTGTAGGATTGCCACGTGAGTCCATAATCTCGCGAGCATGTACTTTTTCAATCTTCATAACTTATATGTTTATTAAAAATCAGTTATATTTTTAACTTTCTTTTTCTCCTTGCAAAGTTAATAAAAAAAGTCGTAAACCTCTCCTAACAATACGTTATATTTATGTTTTTGACAAAATTAACGTTTATCCCTTTATGATAACTGTGACTCCACGTGCTGCTTGTGCTCCCATAACAAGTGCTTGTTCTATATCGGCTGTTTTGCTTGGACCGGATATAAAACAGCCGTAACCATAGTCTGTCATGTTAATCTTTTTATATGCTTCATGCATATTATTGACGATATTGTTACGTTGAACGAGGATTACAAGGTTCTCTGAGATGAAACAAACAACTCTTTCTTTCATTGTTTGTGGTACCCATACGCATCCGTTCTCTGCTACAGCAATTTCTCCCTGAATGATTCCTACATCTGTTCCATTGAGGTCTTGTGCCTTTAAAACAGTGTCAGGATTAAGGTCTGCCTTTATTCCTTTTACACTTGAAGCCAATATCTTAGCATCAGGATAAGCCTTTTGTATCAGTGCATTGATATCATCTTCTGCCTTAGCCTCAATGACTTCACAGCCTACAATATGGCTCATCTCGATAAATTGCTGTACTACATCTTGATATTTAATACCCTCAATAGGCTTCTCGGGCATATCAAACTGTTCTTTTGTATTACGTCGTAATTTGCTAAATAAATCTTCTTTATTCATGCTTCAATTCCTCCATTGCGTGCTTAAATATGACATGGAAAGGCTTTTTCGCAAACTTTGGCATTGTATGACCAATGCTCCATGGATTAAGCTTTATATCCATTAGCGATTCTGGTATGTGATTGGCTACTGATGAATTACGAAGTAAAGCATCATAAATATGATAGTTTTCGTAAACAACTTTCATTCCTTCTGCCATCACTTTCTTTTCTTTATTCTCTGTACCATATCTCTCAAGGCTTTGACGCCATCGATAAATCTGACTACCAGGAGTTACCTTTGCAGGGCAAACACAATCACAACTCAAACATAATGAGCATGCAGAAACATTCCCACTATGCAGTTTTGGATTCTTTAGCATACCAAGATTAACTCCAATAGGACCTGGAATAAAGTAACTATATGAATAACCTCCTGAACGACGATAGACTGGGCAAGTATTCATACATGCACCACATCGAATACACTTCAGTGTCATCCAATGTTCTTTATTAGCAATCATGTCACTACGACCATTGTCTACTAATATTACATGCATCTCACCTCCTGGTCGTGCCTTACGAAATTGAGAGGTAAAGGCAGTTGATGGTTGTCCTGTTCCACTGCGTGCTAATAAGCGTTGGAACACTGCCAACGAATCATAATCAGGAATAACTTTCTCAATACCCATGGCAACAATATGTAATTTAGGTACTGAAGTTGACATGTCAGCATTACCTTCATTAGTGCAGACAACGCAATCTCCTGTCGCAGCAACACCAAAGTTACAACCTGTAAGTCCTGCATCAGCATCCATAAAATCACCACGCAAATCTTCACGTGCACAACGTGTAAGATAAGTTGGGTCATGATTTCCTTTCTCTTTAGAGATTCCTTTCTCTTCAAACATCTCTCCAATCTCATCACGAGTCAAGTGAATAGCAGGCATAACAATATGCGCTGGCTTCAAATGCATGAGTTGAAGAATACGCTCACCAAGGTCGGATTCAACGACATTGATTCCTCTCTTTATCAGATAAGGATTCATTTCGCATTCCTCGGTCAGCATTGATTTAGATTTAACGAGTTTCTTTACTTTATGAGATTCAAGTATCCCATAAACCATTTCATTAAACTCTTGTGCATCTTTTGCAAAATGAACAATAACACCATTACGTTCCAAACTATTAGAGAATTGCTCTAAATAGTCAACTAAATGGGTTGCTGTATGCTCTTTTATTCGACTTGCATGTTCACGTAAATCCTCCCATTCTGGTAGCTCTGCCGCTGCAGCATCTCTTTTCTGACGTAATGACCAAAATGTACGGTCATGTCGTTCAACCTTCTTAGGGTCTTTCAGAAACTCTTTTGCTTTTTTAGAATGATATGTTGACATAACTCTTTTGTCTTTTATAACCTTTATATAAATATCATAAACCTGCAGCTAAGATCTCAGCTACATGCATGAACTTGATAGGATAGTGGTTCTTTCCTGCTACACCCTGCATATGCATTAAGCATGAACTATCCGAACCAGTAATAAACTCAGCTCCCATATCCATATGACGTTTCACTTTATCATTACCCATGGCAGTGCTGATATAAGGTTCTTCAACAGCAAACATACCACCAAAACCGCAACATTCATCCTTGCGATCAGGTTCTTTAACCGTGATACCTTCCTTGAGTTTCAATAATTCAACTATCTTATTTACAGGTTTCTCTTGCAATTCAGAAGGTGTACTAAGCGTTAATTCACGTACACCATGACAAGAGTTATGAACAGACACGACATGAGGAAAACTTCCAGGAAGTTCCTTTACCTTCAGAACATCATGCAAGAATTCTACCAACTCCATTGTTTTCTTAGGTGTCTGACACTCATGATCGAGTATTTGTGGGTAATCAACCCGCACAAAAGCAGCACAAGATACACTCGGTGTTACGATATAATCGAAGTCTTTAAACTTATCCTCAAAACGTCCAGCAAGGTGATTTGACATACGCTGAAAGCCACCATTTGCCATTGGTTGACCACAACAAGTCTGATGTTCGGGATAGACAACATCTATTTTTAGCTTTCTCAAAAGCTTATAAGTTGCTACGCCTACTTGTGGATAAAGTGCATCGACGTAACATGGAATAAAGAGACCAACTCTCATAATTTTATCTTTTCTTGTTCGTTTCTATGCTACAAATTTAGATAAAATTACTTAGATAGCATAGGAAAATCACAAAAAAGACAGGGAATAAAATAAGTTTAATCCTTAACAAAGAATATTTTTCTTACCTTTGCAAAGGTAAAATGGCTTAAAACTAAGAAGAAATTGTATGATAGTTTGCATTGCAGAGAAACCCAGTGTTGCTAAAGATATAGCTCGAATCCTTGGTGCCAACAAGGCTTGTAACGGCTATATGGAGGGCAATAATTACCAAGTAACATGGACCTTTGGCCACCTTTGTGAGTTGAAGGAACCTAATGATTATTTTACGAACTGGAAATATTGGAGTCTCGCTGCATTGCCAATGATACCTCCACGCTTTGGTATTAAGCTCATTGAGGACGAAGGTATCAAGAAGCAATTTGCTGTTATTGAGCAGCTTTACCAGTCGGCAGAGATGATTATCAACTGTGGTGACGCTGGTCAGGAAGGTGAATTAATTCAGCGGTGGGTAATGCAAAAGGCAGGTGTGAAATGCCCTGTGAAGCGTCTTTGGATATCTTCGATGACAGATGAAGCTATTCGTGAGGGGTTTGCCAACTTAAAGGAACAAGAGCAGTATCAGCCACTTTACCTCGCAGGATTGTCTCGTGCGATTGGTGACTGGCTGTTAGGAATGAATGCTACCCGCCTTTATACAGTAAAGTATGGCAACAATAGTTATGGTAGAGGTCAGGTTCTGTCAATTGGTCGAGTACAAACACCAACCTTGGCACTCATCGTACAGCGACAGAAAGAGATAGATAACTTTAAACCAGAGCCTTATTGGGTATTAGCTACAGTGTATCGTGATACGCAGTTTACGGCAACAAAGGGTAAATTTACCTCTAAAGAAGATGGCGAAAAAGCTTTCTCAACAATTGAAGGAAAGCCTTTTACGATTACAAGTGTAGCAAAAAAGAAAGGGGCAGAACAGCCTAAACAGCTCTACGATCTCACCTCTCTGCAGGTAGATTGTAATCGTAAGTTTGGATTCTCTGCTGAGATGACACTCAATACGATTCAAACTCTCTACGAACGTAAGCTTACCACTTACCCACGTGTTGACACACAGTTCCTCTCTGATGATATCTATCCGAAGTGTCCACAGATAATGAACGGACTCTTTCAGACTACCTTTGCGGGTAAAAAGCCTTATGCCAATATTGTGAAGACGTTGGGTGGCAAGCCATTGCCTAAGACAAAACGCGTCTTTGATTCCTCAAAGGTGACAGATCACCATGCCATTATTCCGACTGGTGTACTACCACAAGGACTGACAGATGCTGAACAAAAGGTATACGACCTCATTGCTCGTCGCTTTATCGCAGCTTTCTATCCCGATTGTAAATTCTCTACGACAACAGTATTGGGCAAAGTAGACGAGATAGAGTTTAAGGTTTCTGGTAAAGAAATATTAGATTTGGGTTGGAGAGTTTGCACTGATACGTCATCAGGTTCCTCCTCTACCCCAGCAGATGACAGCCAAGAAGGAACCGCAACAGCCTCTCCTCTACTTCCTACCTTTAAGAAAGGGGAATCAGGACCGCACACCCCTACCCTTACTGAAAAGCAAACAACCCCTCCAAAACATTACACAGAAGCCTCTTTGCTTCGTGCAATGGAAACAGCTGGTAAGTTTGTTGAGGACGAAACCCTGCGTGCTGCTATGAAAGAGAATGGTATCGGACGCCCTTCATCACGTGCAGGAATTATTGAAACGCTCTTTAAACGCCATTATATTCGTCGTAAAAGAAAGAACATAGAAGCTACTGATACAGGTATTGCACTGATTGATACGATTCACGAGAAACTTCTTACATCAGCCGAATTGACGGGTATCTGGGAGAAGAAACTTCGTGATATTGAAGCAAAGAAGTATGATGCTTCTCAATTTATTAACGAATTGAAAGAGCAGCTTACTAACATAGTCAACGACGTGTTAGCTGACAATTCTACACGAAAGATTGGTGAAGTAGAAGGTAATAAAGAGAAGTAAAAAGAATGTTCTTTCACTTTTCTACAATTAAAGGTATTTAAATAAAAGAGAATAGGTAAAGAGCTGGCAGACTTGTGACCATACCTTCAATTAGACTTACCCACCATTTGTCTTCAAATATGACTGCAAATGAGACAGACGAAAGTATAATCATTGGTACGTATATCACCAAGTTTAGATATGGAAAATAGCCTTGTGTTATGGCTGTTATGAAAAGAATTAAGATAGATATACATAGGAAAATGGCAATCCATACCGTATAAATTAATAATCTCTGTTTCATTTTTCTTTTGTCTATGTTATTTACATCCTCTTTACATACCAATCATTGCCAATATATTCATACTCTTGCTTATGCGCGTCGAAAAGGTATCTTTTATCATCATAGCCTTTATTTATTTTTACATAGTCAATACCATTAGAAATTACTCTTATTATCTTCCCATTATCTATGCAACAATACGATAGATTTAATTTCTTATAAGCCTTGAGAAACTTAATAATCTCGTTATCCCGTAAGGGATAGTTCTTTGGTTTTTTACCCGTTGGTGGAATAAAATTGTAGAGATTATGGCATACAAAGAGTTGAACATATTCAAAATTTTCAAAGGGCAATCGAAAAATGGTGAACAGAACCAATTCACGATAGTTTTTCCAAAAGCCAAGAAAACCCACTGATAATCTATATATCTACAGTTATCAGCGGGTTAACATATCTTGTAACTCATCTATGACCTTATGCTATAGCGTATCCTTCGACGAGTATGGGACATGGTTAGGATCTTTCTATTGAATCGTCTGATCAAACTTACCGTTACAATCTCGAACAACTATTTTTCGACGATATAACTTCTTCATGCGGATTTCATCCCATAAATGATTTTTAGCATCTTTCCATTTGATTAAGAAGAAATAGCAGGTATCGGTATTGTTGAATAGATAATTGCCATCTATGGTAAACAACGAGTCTGGATATACGATGTCACCTTGGACATCAATACCATTCCACAACGTCACCTTAGAAGGATAGAGGTCACTACCAATAGGCAAATATGTAGGTTGCAATAGACAATCCACACTATCAATCGTATCGTAGTGGGAGGCACCTATAAATAAGGTGTCATTCGTACGATTCGTGAAAATGGCAATAGTCCTTGAATCACATATAGGGATGCATGAAGATAATGAACAAATAACAATAGGAATACACACAAATAGATTTATTTTGCTCATACTCATAGTGAATAAGATAACAGAATTCATGATGTTGTAGTAATCTGGTAAGTCTCTGAGAAATGCTATTTATTCTCAGAGACCTGATAACTATAATTTTATTTAGAACTATAAACTTCTATAATCTTGTTGTTGTTTTGTAATTCATCATCTGCAGTTACTACTTTTATGTCATAAAGTTTGTGTTTGCATATATCAACCCACGTATATTTTCTTGCATTGCTTAATTTAATTATGAATAGGTATCCTGTATGATTGTGATTAAACAATGACGAATATGTAGTTCTGCCGATCGAGTCTGGTAAAATGTAATTTCCATGAATATTCAAATGCAGGATTCGTCAATACTGGTAAAACCATAAAATGCAGTGTCATTACTCGCTTCTAAAAAAACATCTACACTATCAATGCAGTTATATAAAGATCCACCTATAATCAATGTGTCGTGGGTGCAATTTCTGACTCTTATGGAATGTACCGTGTCAATTCCGGTGATGCAAGATGACAGCATCTGACAAATTAAAAATGTAGACGCTATTGTTATTCGTGAAACTAATTTTATTTTTAACATAGGAGAATCTTTTATTAGTAATAAATGGGAAATCCATTGGGATCATAATGTGTATGCGTAGATAAATATATTTTCATGTACGTTGTCTAACAAAAGTGCACAGCTGCACATGTTGTTATTTACTCTGATATTTCCTTGTTTTATTTTCAAAAATTCTTTTGTTGATTGAATTTTGCTTTATTATTTCTCTTATCTTTTTGATTTTCTCCCCTTGCCCTAAATATACGTCTTTGGGTGTAAGATTATCTAACGATTCATGAAACCTTCTCTCATTATAATATTTCACCCACCCATCGATAGCATTTTCCAATTCAGAGGGACAAAAATAATGATTTAGCTTAATCACATTTTTCATCGATCTGTGATATCGTTCTATCTTTCCCTGCGTCTGCGGATGCAAGGGTTTGCCATGGATATGCTTGATATTATATTCCTTACAGAGATACTCCTTGAGAGAGGAAGCAATATAACATGGTCCATTATCTGA
>ERZ1699240.323-NODE-323-length-12820-cov-3.160325_pt1 | contig 12820 bp, 7 predicted proteins | sample MGYA00581535_ERZ1699240 | MGnify/ENA primary metagenome ERZ1699240 (study PRJEB42319, sample SAMD00040327) | human oral metagenome | material: saliva | host: Homo sapiens | study: EMG produced TPA metagenomics assembly of PRJDB4115 data set (Metgenomic analysis of... | reverse complement strand
GGGTACACCGTTACCAATCGCGGTTCTCACATAGTCTTTATCCATTTCTTCTACCATGGTTGTACGCACCACACGAATTAATGACGCACATACTGGCACGGCAAGCGCAAGAGATGGCAAAATCATGGAATTGATATACCCCATTGGGCTTTCGCTGAATGGTACAAAACCACCAGAAGGCAACCAATCTAATTCCAAAGAGAACCATTGAATAAGTAAGATACCTAACCAGAATGAGGGGGTCGCAACCGCTGCAACAGAGATTAAACGAATCACTTGGTCAACCCAGCTATCACGATAAAGCGCGGCAAGTACACCTAATGAGAAAGACACCACTGCCGCAAACACCACACCAATTAAGGTAAGTTGTAAAGTGATTGGGAAAGATTTCGCTAACATGCTACTGATCGGTAATTCTGGAGGCATTGTCACCCCAAAATCTAATACAAGTAAATTACCTAAGAAACGAAAATATTGAACAAAGAGTGGATCATTTAAACCATGTGATTCACGGTAAAGTTGTTTTGCTGCTTCACTGGCACTTTCGCCCAATGCCACCGTAGCAGGATCACCCGGCGTGAATTGAAGCACGACAAAGACGAGCGCGGTTACACCAAGTATCATGACCGGCAAAGCCATCAATCGGCGTAACAATAATCGAAGTATCATTTCCATCTGACCTCTCCTATTCTATTTTGAGAAATTCATTAATTTTAAAAATGAAGTGAAACAATCAAATTAAAAAACAAAATGATTTATACAAATCATAATGTCCGCACTATACCCTGTCAATCCAAGTACCTAGGGCAAAGTTTAAATCTGTGATCGGCTTCACAAAGATTTTTTTGAAATAAAAGAGAGAGAAAAAATGATTGAAAAACAGGGGAAAAAATGACCGCACTTTGGTGTTAAAAAGAAAAAAAGGCTGTTGATTGCTCAACAGCCCAAACATTAAAAAGTGCTTTTATTTACGGCCCACACCGAGGAAAGATAAACCGGTTGTCGCCAATGGTTGATAACCTTCAAGGCTGCTATCATCCCATGCTGAAGGAAGTTTACGATGAACAATCGGATAAAGTGGTACTTCAGCCGCAATAATGTTAATCGCTTCTTCCCATGATTTTTTCGCTTCAGCGTGATCTTTTGCTCTCACAGCTGCATTGAGCAATTCAGTCACTTTCGCAAATTCAGGGGTGTTGCTCCAACGGAAACGACGTTTCGGCCATACATCACCACGATACCACCAGCTTAAAAGCAAGTCTAAGTCATTACCAAACACGGATGGGTCACCCGGCGCGATGGCCACTTCATACACACCTGGGTCTACGTTGTTGCTGTATAACGCACCAGATTGTAAGTGTTGTAAAGTGACTTTCACACCTGGAATCTTGTTCCAAGACTCTAAAATCAATGGTGCAGATTCTTTCACCCAGTCGTGGTCGGTTGCGAGCAATTCAAATTTAAGCTCTGTCACACCAGCTTCTTTCAATAATGCCGCGGCTTTTTCCGGATCATAAGGATATTGAGTTGATGCCTTAATATAATCTGGGTGAGTGGTTTGTAAGTATGATGTTGCAGCTTCCGCATTACCATCAAATACAATATCAACAAGTTTTTCAGTGTTTAAACCATAGTGTAATGCTTGACGTACTTTTGGGTTGTTAAACGGTGCTTTTTCACAGTTAAACATTAAAAATAGCAAGCCGAAAGATTGAACGGATTGCACTTGTTGCTTTTTATTTTTCAAGCGACTAATGTCTAAATAAGGCACACTTTCCATTGCTTGAGTACGTTTAGACTCTTGTGCAGTTACACGAGCGGCTGCATCAGAAAGTAATAACCAAGACATTTTTTCAACTTGCGCTGGATATTTACCATTGTAAGGTTCATAAGCTTCAAAGACGATTTTGTCATCTTTCACCGCGGAAACAAATTTGAATGGACCCGAACCAACTGGGTGTGCATCAAAGGCAGATTGTCCCACTTTATCGATCACATGTTTCGGTACAATTTTCACACAAGTTAAGCGGTTAGCGAATAAAGCAAATGGATATTTCAGTTTGAATTCCACCACTTTATCATCTACCGCTTTCACACTTTCAACGAAATCAATAAACATCACAAATAGTGATTTATTGGCTGGATCCATAATACGATTGAAGGAATACACAACGTCTTCAGTGGTAACAGGTGCGCCGTCATGGAAAGTTGCCCCCTCACGTAAAGTAATACGCCATGTTGTTTCATCAACTTGTTCAGGCTCTTTTCCGGCTAAAGCAAGATAAGGTTCACGAGTTGCAGGATGCAAATCCACCAAACCTTCAAAAATATGTAAGTTTGCTGCATAAGGTGAAGCACCACTTGATGTCATTGGGTCAAAACCGGTAGAAAGCGGATAAGCAATCCCCGCTTCAATGGTTTTACCTTTAATGTCTGCAGCAAAGGCTTTTGGTGCAAATGTGCCTAGTGTGCCACTAAATGCAAGACCTGCCCCCACGCCAGCCATCAGCTTCATAAAATGACGACGAGATTCATTTGTTTCAAAGGAAAAATGCTTTGTCATACTAAACTCCTGATGAGTAATAAAATCATATTTTTGGTTTTTAAACCTAGCCAAACATTTCATTCGAAAATGAAGTAAAGCAATCAAATCTTAGAACAAAATGATTTACATCAATCATAATCATCTTCGATTCATTCTGTCAAAAGGGAAATATTGAATGTGTGATCTACTTCACAGAGTTTTTTTCGTAATTTACGATAAAAGTTTTTAACTATATATAATTTATTATAAATAGATTTTAACTATTGAATCACTAGATAATATGAAATAGCTATCATAAAAAATGATGCTTATAATGACCGCACTTCCCAAGCAAGGGAACAACATTTTAATCAACAATAAAGAGGAAAATACTATGTCAAAAACATCAATCGGTTTAGATAAAAAAGCATCTGAAAAATTAGCAGCAAAATTAAACGAATTATTAGCAACCTATCAAGTCTTCTATACTAACGTGCGTGGTTACCACTGGAACATCAAAGGTGTAAACTTTTTTGAATTACACGCAAAATTTGAAGAAATCTACACAGATTTAGTAGAAAAAGTTGATGAGGTCGCAGAACGTATCTTAACGTTAGGTTACACACCGCATAACGGTTATTCACAATACTTCCAACACTCACGTATTAAAGAAGAGTTAGGGGTAAGTGATGCGCAATCTTGCTTAAAAGGCACATTAGAAGGATTAAAAGTATTACTTGAACAACAACGCGAAATCCTTGAATTAGCGGGTGAGTCTGATGATGAAGGTACAGCTTCTCAAATGAGCGATTACATCAAAGAACAAGAAAAACTTGTTTGGATGTTCCAAGCCGCCTGCCAAACTTGCCATGCTTAATTAAATATAGATTAAATGTGAAAGCCGACTGATGTCGGCTTTTTTATTATCTACACGACCGGTTTTTGTCGATAGAACAATAACCCTGGTAAAGCTAAGCCCAAAACAAGGGCACCCAAAATAAAGCTGGTGTTGATAAAAGAACTGATCATTTGCTCAAATAATTTATCGGAAAATCCATAATGATGAATTTGTACGATAGCAATCATCGCTTTATAAGCATGAACACCCGGAATCATTGGAATAATTGCCGCAACGGTAAAGACTTTTGGATGGGCTAAATAGCGATGAGATAAATGCACACCAATAAAACCAATCACACAAGTGGCAAAAAAAGTGGCAAAAACAATCGGGACTCCAAAGTGTAATAATAAAGTTCTCGTGACATGCCCAAGCGCGCCTAAAATAGCACAATACTTTAAGGCTTTAGGCGGAACATTAAATACTAAAGCAAATCCTACTGCTGGAATGGCGGCAAAAAGCATATCATCGAGTAAATTCAGTAAAAACATCTATTACCCCACCCAAGAAACAATATTTAAAAGATTTAATGCAAAGACGATGCCTAAACAAGCACCAAAAGTGAGAACCGTAGCGATGGTCCATCGTCCTATTCCCATATTGACATACCCTTTTAAAATATCCGCAAGTGAATTAATCAATGGGAATCCTGGAACGAGTAATAAAACGCTAGAAGCTAATGCGATATGAGGATCATTGCCTAAACTATATTTCAAACTCATACCGGAAATCAGTGAAGCGACAAAAGCGGTAATGGCAAAAACGATGAGTGGATTGTAATGACGTTTAGAAATTTCTTGTCGAACAAACATAGCAATGGCAGAGGCAATAAAGGTGATCGCACAAATTGTCATATCTCCGCCAGAAAGGTGAGCAAAAGAGGCACAAGATAAACCAATCATAAACACCACCAAATAACGGTTATATTTTAGTGGTTTTAACTTATCCAATTTCTTTTGTGCCATAGACAAATCATACAAGTGATGCTCTACGGCAACCACAATGTGCTGAACATCCGTAACGATTTGCATATTAATACCTTTATCGACATTCTTCCGCACAGTAGTAATACAATGTTGCTTAGAAAGTGTGGTCAATAAGACGGCATTTGCCGTCAAAGCACATTCCACGCTTTCAATGCCTAAAGCTACACCTAATCGCTGAGCCATTTGTACGACGACAGCACTTTCTGCGCCATGCTGTAACAATAACAAAGCGGTTTCCACACAAATACGGGTAACCGCTCGTTGGTATTCCTGATTCATATCTCTACGCTCTTATTAAAGTAAACGTTAGAGATTATAGATCGATGAATAAAAAATACTGAAAAAATGACCGCACCTATGATCCAAGTCAAAACTTCAGTATTTCAAAGCCTATGGTTCAACAGAAATTAAATGGCTTTATCAAAATATAGCGGCACATTGCTTAACTTAGCCATATTCGTGATATAAGCTAAAACTGCTGGTGGAAATTCGATTCCTTTCACACAAGTCAGATTTCGTAATACAGGGAAAACGATAATATCTTCAAGAGAAAGTTTTCCGTTTAAGGTATTTTCAGATTGAATTAATACCGCTAATTTCTCTAAATCGCCTTTTAAGCGAGTAAGATAGGTTTCAGTCTTCGCAATATTTTCAGCAAAATCCCCAATAAATTCTGTTTTCTTTTTAGTGAAATAATCGACTGCACTTTGGGTTTCAAATTCCGCTAAACCAATTTGTGTAAAGCGTGCAGTCGTAAGATGACCATAATAACTGCCAACTTCTTTTAACCATGCTTCAATTTCAGGACGAACGCGTTCAGATAAGATTTTTTCACCAAAATGTTCATCTACATAATGCACGATATCCAAACTTTCTGGCATCGCAGTACCATCTTCTTTGACAAGAATTGGTACAACCTTTTTCCCCACTAAACCGATTGGCGTTGCTTCATCATCATTTGCAAGCACTACAAGTTCTACCGGCAGATTTTTCAAACCGAAAATCATGCGAGCTCGCACACAAAACGGGCAATGATCGTAAACATATAATTTCATTTTTTACTCCTCTTTTTCCTGTAATAATTTTCCTAATCCACTTTGTCGTTTTACGGTATTTCTGACTGCACTTTGCCAGATTTTTTCATTGGCAAATACGGAAAGTTGATTTTTTGCACGGGTAACACCGGTAAATACCAGCTCTCGTGAAAGCACTGGGTTGGGTTCTGTTGGTAACACCATGACGGTATGTTCAAACTCCGAACCTTGGGATTTATGAATCGTCATCATAAACGCAGGCTCGTGAGAGGGAATACGACTGGTTGATACTTCTCGATTGCCAAACCATACTTTGCCTTTAGCTAAACACAAGCCAATATCGCCGTTATACAGTTTAACATTATGATCGTTTTCGGTAATCATAATTGGCTTACCGATATACCAATCGTCTTCTTGACGGAACCAAAGCAATTTCTCAGCTCGTAATGCTAAAGCAATTTCACGATTTAATTCTTCCACACCTAATGCCGAAGCGCGAAGTGCGGTCAAAAATCTCACTGAATTAAAGCGATCTAAAATCGCTTCTGCATAAGTTTTCTCGTTGCCCTTTTCATCTATAAATTTTGCATTGAGATCTTTCTTCTGAGCAAAATAAGTTTGAAGTTGAGTTAAATAAAAACGGTAATTTTCAACCGCACTTTTCACCACTTGTCGAACAGATTCTTTAACGTCTTGCTCTTCATCAAAATGATGAAAATGCAACTCTTGTGGATATTCCGCAAAAGTCGCCACACTGCCCTCACCTTTTCCTTGTTGAATTTGCTCAGCAAGTTGTTTAATGCCCGAATCATCTCGGAAACGACGACTAAAGGTTAAATGACAAATGGCATCGCGTAACGGACTGTGTTCACCCTCAGTTGGGACGGTATAGCCTGTTGTTGCATGAATATAATCGGCTTGAGCAGGGCTATAATCTTGCGTTAAAAATTGTGCAATTTCACCTAATACTGCCCCCGCTTCTACTGAAGCTAATTGAGCCTGGTCTCCCAATAAAATCAAACGTGTTTCGGGCTTCAACGCTTGCACAAGTTTCGCCATCATAGGCAAATCAATCATTGAGGTTTCATCCACCACTAATACATCAATTTGCAGTGGATTATGTGCATGATATTTTACGCTATCAGTAAAAGGTCGAACGCCTAGTAAACGATGCAACGTTTCTGCGGTTTTAGGAATGGATGCACGTAATTCATCTGAAATCGGCATTTGTGCTAAAGCGTTTTCGATGGATTCCGTTAAACGAGCCGCCGCTTTCCCCGTTGGCGCAACCAATTTAATATGAAGTTTGCCACCAAATAATTCCTGTAATACGCATAACAAGCGAGTGACTGTCGTGGTTTTCCCTGTTCCAGGGCCACCTGTAATCACAGAAAATGGACTTTTTACTGCCGTTGCGACGGCTACTTTTTGCCAATCAACTTGTGCTTGTTTTTGAGGAAAATAACGATCTAATAATGCCCGAATTTGTTGCGGTTCTACTGATAAAGTGCGGTCATTTTTCAAGGCATTTTTAATATATTGCGCAACACGAAATTCATCTTGCCAAGCTCGATAGAAATAAATCGCCCCAAATTGAAACGCGAGAGGTGCAATCTGATTTTCAGGATCTTGTGTAAAAGCAATATGCCCCACTAAGGCTGATTGCCATTTTGATACAGGAAGCAAACCGATCTTTTCATTGATAAGCGACAAAAAATCCGTTTCAGTATTACGATAAGCTAAGCCGAATAAATTACGTTCTAAGAAACGATCTAACACACAACAAGTATTACCTTGCGTATAGCTCCAGTTACAAAGTGCGGCTAACAAAATCGCTAAATTTTGGACGGGCTCAGCATAGCCTTTATCTTTTTGTTTATCAGCAATTAATTGAGCAAAATAATAATCGCCTTGAGTAATCATACCTTGTTCTTGCAAGGATTTTAATAGGCTTAACATTAAAATAATTCCTCTAATTGTTGGATTAATTGCCAATCTGGTTTATCAAAAAAGATGCCTGATTGTGGCGAACAATTCATTCCACGTAAAAATGCATAGACCACACCACCAAAATCTCGGTTGTAATCGTAGTGAGGTAAACGTGTTTTTAAATAACGGTGTAATGCCACCACATACAACAAGTATTGCCAATCATAGTGATGCTCTGACATGGCTTTTTTCAATGCAGCTTGGTCGTAATCCTTTAATACCTCACCCAAGAAATTCGATTTGTAATCAAGCAAATAATATTTATCTTGATGACAGAAAACTAAGTCCATTGTGCCTCGCACCATGCCTTGAATATCCTCAAACTGTAACGGTTCTGATGGCAAATGATGCAAGGTTGCTAACGCTCGATTAAAACCTGCGACATCAAAATGGCTTGAAATATTGAGATAAAACGCCAACTCTTTTAAGCATTGTTTTTCGTTAATTTGAGCAAGAGTAAAATCATCGTTTGGCAAAATTGGTGTGCTGAGTATTTGTGCAAACCACTGTTGAACTGCTGCAAATTGCTCTTCGGCAAGATTTAAATCTTGACATAATTTTTCAATATTTTCTTTCTCAGACAGTTGAGCAAAAGGCACCTTTTCAAAATAACGATGCAACACAGTACCGATGTGTGTTCCACGTGGGAAATCTAAAACCATTTCATCGTGATCATGAGCAAGTGCGGTCAGATTTTCAGTGATATTTTCTATTGAAATCGACGCATCATAATCTTTCGCATCATCAAAAATGAGCGATTTTTTTACCGCACTTTCATTCAAATAAACTTTGCGTTGATGGGTTTGTTCAATGCCACTAAAGCTCGTCACTCGCCAATCTTGTTCAATTTCACCTTGGAAAACTTCTGCACTTAAATTTTCTTGAGAAACATTTAAAGTAAGTGGTTCACTGGCTTGTAACACATCGGTTAATTCAATCGCTACATCATTTGGTAAAAGCTGCTTAAATTTTTCCAATAACGATTGGGTATCCCAATGATTTGGCAAATCGAGTTTTCGACCAATTTCACCTTGTGTTAAAACATACAATAAAGCATTCCATTTTTTATCAAAGGCTTTCGGTAACACAAAGGCCATTTGATATTTTGCTCGGGTTAATGCCACATAAAGCAAACGCAATTCTTCCGCAAAAACTTCTTCTGTTAATTCATCCAAGTGTTGATCTTGCATATCCCACAAGGTTTTCTCTTCATCACTGTCGTAATATAAATTAAACAGTTTCTTCTGCTTGCCTGATTTTGTTGGGTCTTTTGCTTCATTACCTAAAAATGGCAACCAAACCAAATCATATTCCAACCCTTTAGATTTATGGATAGTCACAATCTTCACTAACTGGCGTTCGCTTTCTAAACGAATTTGAGCTTCTTGACGACCATTATCTTGAATTTGCTTTTCAAACCAGCGCAATAATGCCGCTTCACTTTCATTTAATGCGGCTGCTTGCTGTAAAATTTCAGCTAAATGTAATAAATCCGTCAGTTTTCGTTCGCCATCAGGCCGAGATAAGAGTTTTTCTGTGATATTTTCAGCTAAAAGTAAATGGTGCAACATCGGCAAGACGCCTTGGCGTTGCCAAATTTGTTGATACTCTGCAAATTTTTCTGCCCAACGTTGCCACTGAATTTCATCCTGGTGAATTTGGTGAATTTCAGCTGCATTTAAGCCGAAAAGTGCGGTCGCAATTGCATTTAAAATTGGGCGTTCCGTCACACTCAAACAGGCTTGCAAAATCAAGGCTAGTTCTTTTGCTGTGTTACTCTCAAAGACATTTCCCCTATCCGAAAGGTAAACCGAAGCGATACCGAGTGCTTGCAATTCTTTCTTCACGAGATCCGCTTCGGTATAACCACGCACCAAAACGGCAATATTTTCTGCTCGCAATGTTTGATTTTCTGCTTTGCTTTCATTCGGAAAAACAACCGGATTTTCAGCCGCACTTTTTAACCATTGCTGAATTGATGTTGCGCAAGCTTTCGCATAATCTTGCTGGGTGGATTTGTCTTTATCGTTAATGTAAAAACGGAAGGCTGGCTCAGGTTGATTATTCAACTGAAAAACAAGATTCTTCTTGGCTGCGCCGACATTTAAAAATTCAATATTTTTATAAATAAAGGGGGCATTTTTAAAATCAAATAATCGATTTACCCCTTCCACTAAAGGTTGGGATGAACGGTAATTTGTGCCTAAATTAAAACGTTCATTCGCTTCTTTTGCTGCTTTTAGATAAGTGAAAATATCGGCACCACGGAAACGATAAATCGCCTGTTTTGGATCCCCGATCATCATAAAGCCAACATTGCCAGACGCGGTTTCATTACGATAAATTTTAGAGAAAATTTGATACTGCAACGCATCCGTATCTTGGAATTCGTCAATCATGGCAAAAGGATATTGAAAACGAATTAATTCCGCTAACTGTTCTCCGCCCTCACCATGTAATGCCTCTTTCAATAAGCGTAATAAATCATCAAAGGATTTTTCAGGGTGATTTGCTTTGTATTCAAGAAGTTTCTTTTGAATACCTTGACGATAGTGATAAAGAATGATTTTTTTTAATAAATCACTTGGTTGATGTTTTTCAACCAATTCTTCAAGTTCCGCAAAAATTGGAGCATAAAACGGTATAGCCGCTTTTTTATTTTTCGTTTTTTCTGTCGGCTTTTCGTATTTTTGTTCAATCGAAGATTGTAAAAAATACTTCCTTAATATTTCATGAATTTCATAGTCTAGTGGATTATTTGCCCATTCATTAATCTGTTCAATCCATGTTTTAAGACGTTCTTTTTGGTAGCTTCTACGACTGAGAGATGTGAGCTGATCTTTTGGATAATCTTTTGTTATTTCCTCCATGATAATGGAGGAAATTTTATCTACATTTTTTAACCAAAAAACTTTTAAAGCTTCAACAGCTTTTAATCGCTCTCCCACACTTTTCTGTAAAAATTCATCAATTGACAACGACAAGCTTTGTTGGTTGTCCGTCGCTACCGATACATCTTTGTTTAAATCCGATTCTAAAATACTTAGCACATCATCAGGCGAACCTAACTCTTTCGAGATAAAATTAGCAATCTCGAAAGGTTGGGAATAAAAATGCTCCCGCCAAAATTCATTTGCAAATTGTTTGAGTAAATCAGACTGATCTTTGAGAAGTTTTAAATTGAAATGTACGCCTGAATTAAAAGCATGTTGCATCAGCATTCGGCGACAAAAACCGTGAATGGTATAAATAGAGGCTAAATCTAAATTTTGTTCGGCCAGCTTTAAGCGGCGAAGTGCAGTGGGAACATCCTCTAAATAAGGCAACAACTCCGCTAAAAATTGATGTTCTCCAGTAAAAATCGCCTTATCTTGCTTTTCATAATATTCAGAAAAAACCAAAATTGCCGCCGTTAAACGTTCCCGAATTTTGCGTTTTAAATCTTCCGTCGCCATTTCAGTAAAGGTTACGACCAAAATCTCTTCCACATTCAACGGACGAGAAAAACAATTCTCACCAGCCTGTAAAAGTAAACGAAGATAGATAGAACCGATGGTATAGGTTTTCCCTGTACCGGCAGAGGCTTCAATTAAATTGACTTGATTTAAGGGTAATGAAATGGCATTAAGTGCGGTTGATTTTGGGCTCATTTTTTATTTTTCTGTAAACATTAGAGTGCCCCTATTGTAGGGATTTAGCTGAGGGATTTCCATAAAAAATGCGGTGAAATTTCACCGCACTTTAATCTTTATCTTATTATTTTAGAACGTTAAAACTTTATCCGCCCATAATGTCCACTCGGATACATCATCTAAGGTACCAAGGGTCACGCCGTCAATTAATTTAGCGTCTAATAAACCACGTGCTTTTACGCAGCTGGTGCATAATTTAATTTCAGCACCTTGTGCCGCTAAGATGTCGATAAGCTGTTGGATATTGAAACCTTCATTTGGGTTTTGCCCAGCAATACCGCATAAAATCGCATCAGAAAAGCAGAATAATTTAATATTCACATCCTTGCTGTGCTCTTCTTTCATATTAATGGCGAAACGAACAGCATTAAACGTTTTTTCTCCGCTATATGTGGAATCATTGACGATAAAAAGAATATTTTGCATGACGCACTCCTTGTTACAATGCTATAAGAATGAAGGCGTAATAAATTACGCCTTTATGAAATCAGCCAACCCAAACGAACTTGGCTACAAATAATAAAGACACCACCCACACAGGGGCATTGATCTCGCGTATTCTACCTGTACAGGCCTTCATGACGCAATAGCTAATAAAACCAAATGCGATACCTTCAGTAATAGAATAAGTAAATGGCATCATCGCTGCAGTGATAAAAGCAGGTGTTGCTTCAGTTAAATCATCCCAGTGTACACGAATAAGACTGGATGCCATTAAAATCCCTACATAGACTAATGCCCCTGCGGTTGCATAAGCCGGCACGACACTAGCAAGCGGCGAGAAGAAAATAGTAAGTAAGAATAAAATACCAACTGTTACTGCCGTTAAACCTGTTCTACCACCGACTGAAACCCCTGCGCCACTTTCAATATAGGTACTGATAGCTGAGGTTCCGATATAAGAACCAACCACAGCACTCACGCTATCCACATAAAGGGCTTGTTTCATTTTCGGGAAACGACCTTTTTCATCACTGAAACCTGCTTTATCGGTTACACCTAATAAGGTGCCTGATGAGTCAAATAGGTTGACTAAAAGGAAAGAGAAAATTATGCCAAGCAAAGCCGTATCTAAAGCACCAGCAATATTCACTTTCCCCACAACCGCACCTAAACTTGGTGGCATCGAAACAATGCCGTGGAAGGTAACTTGGTCATCAATTAAAAGCGCTAAACCAGTGACTACCGCAATAGAAATTAAAACCCCAGAGAAAATATTACGTGCAGCTAAAACTACGATAATAAAGAAACCTAATACGCCAAGCAGAATTTTAGGATCATGTAAATTGCCTAATGCCACTAAGGTTGCAGGATTCGCGACAACCAATCCCATATTTTTAAACCCAATTAAGGCAATAAAAAAGCCGATTCCTGCACCAATTCCTACGCGCAGTGAAAGCGGAATCGAAGCCATTAACCAATAACGGATTTGGAATAAGGTGAGAACAAATAAACCAATCGATCCCCAGAAAATGGTACCCATGCCCACTTCCCATGAATAACCGAGTTTACCGACTACCACATAGGCGAAAAACGCATTTAATCCCATAGCAGGTGCAAGGGCGATAGGTAAATTACTGAATAATCCCATCGCAATGGTACCCAGTGCAGCAATTAAACACGTGGTAACGAAAACAACTTGTTTATCCATTCCCGCATCACCCAATACGGATGGGTTTACAAACACGATATACACC
>ERZ1699240.310-NODE-310-length-13353-cov-3.993195_pt1 | contig 13353 bp, 7 predicted proteins | sample MGYA00581535_ERZ1699240 | MGnify/ENA primary metagenome ERZ1699240 (study PRJEB42319, sample SAMD00040327) | human oral metagenome | material: saliva | host: Homo sapiens | study: EMG produced TPA metagenomics assembly of PRJDB4115 data set (Metgenomic analysis of... | reverse complement strand
AAAGTAACACGTTACGCAATCAAGAAATTAAGCATGGGTACAGCATCAGTAGCTGTAGCATTAGGGTTCATGTTTGTACAAGGGCAAACAATTGTACACGCGGACACTGTTGAAGCAACTACTGCAGAAACAACAGCAAAACCTGCAGAAGAGAAGAAAGATACGGTCGAAGACGACAAAGCAGTTTACGAAGTTGCTGTAGAAAAACCAGAAGCAACTACTGCAGCTGAAGGAGTAACTCCAGCAGAAAAAACTGAAGAAACAACTGCGGCAGCTGAAAAGAAAGAAGAAAAAACAGCAGCTCCAGAGAAAGCAGAAGAAACAACAGCAGCTCCAGAGAAAGCAGAAGAAACAACAGCAGCTCCAGAGAAAGCAGAAGAAACAACAGCAGCTCCAGAGAAAAAAGAAGAAACGACAGTAGCTGAAGAAAATAAACCACGTACTCGTACAAGACGTGATGCTGGTGCGACTCCTGCTGCAACTTCAGATGACAAGGTGGGAGAAGATGTTGTAGATGCAACTTCAACTCCAAAAGTTGAAAAACCTGGTTTCACACCACAAATTTTAGCAGAACAATTATTAAAGCAAGTATCTTGGTTAGATTTCGGTGATAAGGCAAACTGGACGGGTGCTGAAACTACAGCAGATGGCCACTTAGCTCTAACGGTAGGGGCTACTTATACAAAAGAAGTTATGCCTGGCTATATTGTAAAAATTAAAGTGAAATCTTTAAAACCATTCCAAGCAACAGAGATTTATAAAAATCGATTGGAAAATCAAGGTGCTACAGATGCTGAAAAAGCAACGTACGATCCAAATGCAAAAAATGGTTACATTAACACGACATCAAATCCAAAAACAAATGCTGCTTTTAAAAATAAAGAAGAAGCACGTGTAATTGCTGACCCTCAAAACCGTTGGACTGAAATTCGTTCAGAAGGAATTAATACTGGAAACAAGAGTACAACGATTTCATCAGAATACGATGGAGGAAATATTGGGGTTCAATTCGATATTTCAGCAACATATAATGGTAAAGCTGTAAAACCAGCGATTGTAATGGCCGATGGTGAATCAGCGAATCCAGGAGAATTAGCCTTATTTACAACTAACGGTACGGGATGGCAACATGTCGGGGAATGGTTAAAAAATAATAACAAAAATACTAGAAACTATGCTCCTCAAAATACAAATGACTTATTTGATCCTACAAAACCTAATACTACTGTAAATGTAGATGGAATTAATCTATACGCATACAACTTAACATTGTTACGTAGAGCTACAGCTGTAGGAGAAGAAGGGAAAACGGTAGCGTGGAAATATTATGGTAATCCAGATACAACAACTGGTGGTTTAGGAACTGGTGTATTCGGTCCTAACGTTTCTTCAAACTTGTTTGCAGTCCCAATGGTAATGACACGTGGCGCTTCAGAAGTTGGTTTATATATCGCTTCTTCTGGTAAACAATCAGCAATGCTTGGTTTCTTACCATTAGATGAAGGGGATGCTCCGGATTCATACGGAATTGCAACTCACGCGATGAACCAAGTCAATGGGGTAACCGGCGCAGCTGTTAACCAACCATACTTTGGAGATACTCGCCCAGATATGGATGAAAACTTAGAGCGTACAGACTGGAAAGGTGACGATAAGGACGGTACAGGCGATGAAGGTATCGACCAAATCTTACCAACAGACTTAAAAGGCAATACAAACGGAATGATTGCCTTAGCTCGTACACGCCCAGGTAACTATACGTTAACAGTACAAGCAAACACTGGTGGAGCTCCTGAAGCTTATGCTTACGCATGGGTTGACTTTAACCAAAATGGTAAATTTGACGAAAACGAACGCTCTGAAAAAGCAACAATCACTAAAGATGGTAATGTAACCTTAAAATTTAACAACGGACCAATCCTAAACGATCTTCAATTAGATAAATTAGGCGTGCGTGTTCGTGTATCTACTTATGCTCCAGATATTGAAAGCCCAACAGGTATGTCAATGTCAGGGGAAGTAGAAGACTTTGAAACACAAGTTATCTTCCCACCAAAAGGAAGCAAGAAAGAAACTGAAGACTTACAAGGTGTAAAACAAACTGCGACAGTAGAATTCACACCTCGTGGTAAACAACGTTACTCAAGAACTGAAGATGCAGTGATTGATGAAACAGTAAAACCATTTATCGTTGACGAACAAGGCAATAAAGTTGCTTTAGACGCTGACGGATTTTATGTAGTACCAGGTGAAGGTAAATACCGCGTAACAGGTTCTGGTAAAGACGTTAAAGTGGAATTCGTTCCAGAAAGTGGTTTTGTTGGAACTGGGAAAGGGATCACAATCCGTCGTTTAGATAACAACGGTGTAGATTCTGGTTGGTATACAAAAGATAATTCTGAAGCTACAATCAGTGACCAAACAAATACAATGGATGGTCGTTATATTCCAACTGTAAAACCTGTAACTCCAGTAGGTGAAAACAAAGAAACAACTGGTAAACAAGGACAACCACAATCTGACACAGTAACATTTAAACAACAATCTGGTGCAGAAGAAAAAATCCCTATGGTTGTGAACGCTGAAAACCCAGCTAAATTCATTGACCCAGCAACTGGTGAACCAACAGATGCGACTGAATTACCAGCGATGAAAGATGGTAAACAAGTAGGTACGTACACAATTGACCCAGCGACTGGTAAAGTGACATTCACACCAAACAAAGACTTCATTGGAACTCCAGATTCAATTACTGTTCAAGCAAAAGATGCTAATGGAACTCCTGCAACTGCGAAATACACACCAACAGTTACTCCAGTAGCACCAACTGCTGAAGATGTAACATCAACTGGTAAACAAGGACAAGAACAAAAAGAAACTCCTAAGTTTACTGAAGGTGACCCAGTAGCACCAATCACAATTAACGCTGATCAACCAGCTAAATTCATTGATCCAGAAACAGGCGAACCAACTGACGCTACAGAATTACCAGCGATGAAAGATGGTAAACAAGTAGGTACTTACAAACTTGATCCATTAACAGGTGAAGTAACATTCACACCAAATAAAGACTTTGTTGGAACTCCAGATGGAATTTCTGTTCAAGCAAAAGATGCGAACGGAACTCCAGCCACTGCGAAATACACACCAACAGTTACTCCAGTAGCACCAACTGCTGAAGATGTAACATCAACTGGTAAACAAGGACAAGAACAAAAAGAAACTCCTAAGTTTACTGAAGGTGATCCAGTAGCACCAATCACAATTAACGCTGATCAACCAGCTAAATTCATCGACCCAGAAACAGGCGAACCAACAGATGCGACTGAATTACCAGCGATGAAAGATGGAAAACAAGTAGGTACTTACAAACTTGATCCATTAACAGGTGAAGTAACATTCACACCAAATAAAGACTTTGTTGGAACTCCAGATGGAATTTCTGTTCAAGCAAAAGATGCAAACGGAACTCCAGCCACTGCGAAATACACACCAACAGTTACTCCAGTAGAACCAACTGCAGAAGATGTAGAGTCAACTGGTAAACAAGGACAAGAACAAAAACAAACACCTAAATTCACTGAAGGTGATCCAGTAGCACCAATCACAATTAACGCTGATCAACCAGCTAAATTCATTGACCCTGAAACTGGCGAACCAACAGATGCGACTGAATTGCCAGCAATGAAAGATGGTAAACAAGTGGGTACTTATACAATCGACCCAGCAACAGGTGAAGTAACGTTCAAACCTAACAAAGACTTTGTTGGAACTCCAGATGGAATCAAAGTTCAAGTAAAAGATGCGAATGGTACACCGGTAACAGGTAAGTACACACCAACAGTTACTCCAGTAACTCCAACTGCAGAGGATGTAGAATCAACTGGAAAACAAGGACAAGAACAAAAACAAACACCTAAATTCACTGAAGGTGATCCAGTAGCACCAATCACAATTAGCGCTGATAACCCAGCTAAATTCATCGATCCTGAAACAGGTGAACCAACAGATGCGACTGAATTACCAGCGATGAAAGATGGTAAACAAGTGGGTACTTATACAATCGACCCAGCAACAGGTGAAGTAACGTTCAAACCTAACAAAGACTTTGTTGGAACTCCAGATGGAATCAAAGTTCAAGCAAAAGATGCAAACGGAACTCCAGCAACTGCGACTTACACACCAACAGTTACTCCAGTAACTCCAACTGCAGAAGATGCAGAAACAACTGATGTTCAAGGTAAGACACAAACAGCGAAACCTAAATTCACTGAAGGTGACTCTGATGTGCCAATTGATGACACAGTACCTGCAACATTCGAAGATGGATCAACTACAAAAGTAATTCCTGGTGTAGGAACATTTACAGTAGCTCCAGACGGAACTATTACATTCGTTCCAGAACCAAACTTTACTGGTGTTGCTCCAGCTGTAACAATTCAACGTGTTGACAAGAATGGTACAGTTGTGAAAGCAAACTATGTTGCAACAGTTACACCAGCTCCAGTGGAACCTGCTAAACCAGCGGAGCCTGCTAAACCAGCGGAGCCAAAACAAGAAGCTCCACAGCAAACGGTTGTAGCACCAGCTGTTGAGAAAACAACTCAAACAGAATTACCAAATACTGGTACAAGCGATGAATACGGAGTATTTAGTGCAGCAGCATTAAGTATCCTAGCATCAGTAGGTTTAGTAGCTACATCTCGTAAAAAAGATGAAGAGCAAGAAGCTTAATTTAAAACATTAAGAACAGCATGGGACTAGGGCAACCTAGCCCCATGTTTTTTTAGTAAAATAAATTGTAGAAATGCGTTGAATACGATAAAATTAAGAGATTAAGTCACTCAAATTTGAAAGAATAAAAAGGAAGGAGGTAGCTATGTTTAGTTCGAAAAACACTCAGATGAATGAGCGTAAAAATCGTTCGAAAGTAACGCGTTATGCGATTAAAAAACTCAGCATGGGAACAGCTTCTGTGGCGGTCGCATTAGGCTTTTTATTGGTGCAAGGACAAAGCGTTGTTTTAGCCGATACCGTTGAAACGACTCAAAGTACTACTGAGACTAAAGCAGAGGAAACATCTGAAAAAGTAGAAGCAACCACTGAAGAAGCAACGACTATCTCTGAGCAACAAGCGCCTCGTACTCGTACAAGACGCGAAGCTGTGGACGCTCCAGCAGCAACATCTTCAGTCGGCTCGGATGTTGAAGATGCTACGGCTACTCCTAAAGTTACAAAACCTGGATTTACTAAGGAATTATCGCAAGAAGAATTGCTTAGCCAGGCAAGTTGGATTGATTTTGGTGATGTGGCGAACTGGAGTGGAACTACGACTACTTCAACAGGGCAATTAGCCTTACAAGAAGGGTCAACGTATACAAAAGAAATTAGTCCAGGCTATGTCGTGACGGTTCGCGTGAAGTCTCTGAAACCATTTAACGCAACGGAAATCTACAAGAAGAGACTTGAAGCACAAGGAGCAACGGTGGCTGAAAAGAACACTTATGATCCAAACGCGAAAAATGGATATATGAATAGCGCGGAAAGTGCAGACGGAAAACGTGAATATGGCGCAGGGAAAGAAGCGCTAATTGTCGGCGAACCACAAGACGCGTGGAGTGAAATTTATAATTCAGGAATCGATACTGGTGAAAAGAGAACAACGATTACGACGCAATATGAGGGCGGAAATGTCGGAGTTCAATTTGAAATCACTGGAACGTATAAAGGGAAAACGGTCAAACCAACTGTTCTTATGACAGAAGGAGATTCGTCTAATCTAGGGGAGTTGTCTCTCTATACAACTAACGGAACAGGCTGGCAGCATTTTGCAGAATGGTATAAATACGATAGCCCTTATACGCTGAATTATTTCCCACAAGATACAAAAGACTTATTCGATCCGAATAAAAAAGTTATTGGATTCAGACCGCTTCCGATTAATGGAGTGAACTACCACAGTGGAGAGTTGGCAGCGATTCGTGAGGCTACGCAGGTCGGGCCCGATAAGAAACCTGTGGCGTGGAAATACTACGGAAGTGCTGACCAGAAAACAGGCGGACTTGGAACGGGTGTATTTGGACCAAACCTTTCTGCCGGAATGGTGGCTGTACCGATTGTCATGACGCAAGGAGCTACAGAAGTGAGTCTGTATATGGCTTCGGCAAGTAAGCAGTCTGCCATGATTGGATTCTTACCATTTGACGAAAGTGATGCTCCGGAAAGTTACGGAAAAGCGACGCATAGTATTAACCAAGTTCACAATGTGACTGGGGAAGATGTGAAGCAACCGTACCTTGGAGATACACGTCCGGATGTCGACGACAATGTGGACCGTACAAACTGGAAAGGGGACGATGCTGAAGGGTCTGCAGATGAAGGCATTGACCAAATCTTGCCAGCCGACCTTAAAGGAAAAACGAACGGTATTTTAGTGTTAGACCGTACAAGTACGGGCGATTTAACCTTGTCCGTTGAGGCCCATACAGGTGGAGCGGACGAAGCAACACTTTACGGTTGGGTAGACTTTAACGGAAATGGAACATTTGACGAAGATGAACGCTCTGAAAAATTAACGATTAATGCAGACGGCACAGCTACTCTTGTCTTTAAAGATGCTTTCAAAAAAGTGAACGTTTCGCTGAGTGAGCTTGGTGCACGTGTGCGAATCGCAAAAGACGCGACTCAAATTGAGAAGCCAACAGGGATGGCCTTGTCAGGTGAAGTGGAAGATTTCGAAGTGCATTTAACCTTCTTACCAAAAGGAAGTAAGACAGAAACAGACGGACTACAAGGAATTCCACAAACGGGAACAGTGGTCTTTACACCAAGCGGGAAACAACGCTATTCACTAATCGACGATGCGGTCATCGACGAAACAATCGAACCAGTCATTGTTGATGAGACGGGTGCCAAAGGGGCTCTTGACGCAGAAGGGTACTATGTGGTGGCTGGCGAAGGGAAATACAAAGTCGCGGGAGCAGGAAAAGATGTGACCGTTACATTTATTCCAGAAGCTGGATTTGTCGGGACAGGCAAAGGAATCACGATTCGTCGAACGGACGATAATGGAAATGATACCGGATGGAAGCCAGTGAGCGCGAATGAGACAATCGTCAGCGACCAAACAAATACAATGGATGGACGCTTTATTCCAACGGTTGTCCCAATGTCCAAAGAACTCACTAGTACAAAAGTACAAGGGCTCGTTCATGAGGAAACGCCGAAGTTCGAAGGCAAAGACGGAGCTGTTACACCGTCAAGCGAGAAGCCAATGGTCTTAGTTGATCCAAAGACTGGCAAGGCGCTTGGTGCGAGTGCTCCAGCGATGAAAGATGGAAAAGATGTTGGAACGTACACGGTAGATGAAACGACTGGGAAAGTCACGTTCACACCGAATAAAGACTTCACAGGAACAGCAGACCCAATCGTTGTTCAGGTGATTGAAAAAGCAACAGGAAAAGCAATTGCTGGCTTGAAATATACGCCGACTGTTACGCCAGTCACTCCAACAGGAGAAGACGTAACAACGACTGGTAAACAAGGTAAAGTACAAACTGGAACACCGAAGTTTACAGAAGGCGATTCAGAAGTACCGTTGAAAGTAGACGCAGACCAACCAGCGAAGTTCGTGGTGAATGGTAATGCGGTAGACGATACTACTATTGACGCAACGAAAGATGGCGCGAAAGTTGGAACGTATACGCTTGACCCACTAACAGGTGAAGTAACATTTACGCCAAATAAAGATTTTGTAGGGACGCCAGATGCGGTGACCGTTCAAGTCAAAGACGAGAATGGCACTAGTGTAACGGCGAAGTACACACCAACTGTAACGGCAGTGACACCAACGGGAGAAGAAGCGACTTCGACTGGTAAACAAGGGAAAGTCCAAACAGGAACACCGAAGTTTACTGAGGGAGATGCGGAAGTTTCGTTGAAAGTAGACGCAGACCAACCAGCGAAATTTATCGTCAATGGAACTGCAGTAGAAGACACAACGATTGACGCTATGAAAGATGGCGCAAAAGTTGGTACTTATACGATTAATCCATTAACAGGCGAAGTTACGTTCACACCAAATAAAGATTTCGTAGGTACACCGGATGCGGCTATCATTCAAGTCAAAGACGAGAATGGAACTAGCGCAACGGCGAAGTATACGCCAAATGTGACGGCAGTAACGCCAACCGGAGAAGACGTAACTTCAACGGACGTTCAAGGGAAGACACAAACTGCTAAGCCAACCTTTACAGAAGGCGACGCGGAAGTACCGCTAGATGATAGCGTACCGGCTACCTTTGAAGATGGAATGACTGAGAAAGTCATTACAGGTGTTGGAACATTTACCGTAGCAGCGGACGGAACGATTACCTTTGTTCCAGAAGCAAGCTTTACAGGAGAAGCTCCAGCGGTCACAATCCAACGAGTGGATATGAATGGGACCGTTGCAAAAGCAAGCTATACAGCAACAGTGATGCCGGCTCCAGTAGATCCCGTTAAACCTGAGGAACCGACGAAGCCTGAAAATCCTGCGCAACCTGAGGAACCAGCTGAACCAGCTAAACCAGCTGAACCTGATAAGCCAATGGGGACAGAACCAGAAGCTCACATGCAAACGGTTGTAGCACCAGCTGTTGAAAAAACAACTCAAACAGAATTACCAAATACGGGGACAACGGATGAGTTTGCAATCTTCAATGCAGCAGCTCTTAGCATTTTAGCTTCATTAGGCCTTGTTGCGACTTCTCGTAAAAAAGAAGAGCAGGAAGCATAACCGATAAAAACACAAAGCGTGAGATTAGAATTCCTAGTGTCACGCTTTTTTTGGCGTTGCAAAACTTTCATTATGAGAGTAGACTAGAAAGGTACACACTGAAAAGGAGTGATTTGAATGAAGAAAATCGAACAAAAAGATTTATTCGAGTTGAAAAATATAGGGCAACCTGTTGTGGCAGGAGATGCTTTCTTTTTTACAGAAACAGAAATGAATGAAAAGAAAAATACGTACGAGACAGCCATCTATAAGTACACCGCTGACGGCAACGTAGCGTATGGAGACGAAGGGACAGTGAATTCATCGCTGAAAGTCTCTCCAGATGGGAAATGGATTAGCTTCATCAGCAATGCAGGGGAAGAAAAGACACCTCAACTAAAAATCCAATCAGTTCATGGCGGGAAAGCCATCGCCTTAACAGAAGAGAAAAAAGGCGTGTCTAGCTATGTTTGGGCAAAAGATAGTCAGTCAATTGTCTTCCAAACAACAAAACCAGAGGAAGAAGAGAAGAAAGAAGAGTTCCCTCAACCAATCGTCGTTGAAAAAACAACGTATCGTTTTGACGGAGGAACATTCTTACCAAACGATGAACTCACACAAATCAAAAAAGTGGATGTCGCTACAAAAGAATGTACCACACTGTTCGAATCCAAAGAATCCATCGGACTTCGCGATGTATTACATAACGAAACAACACTCGTAGTAGACCGCGATTTATCAAACGTTCGCTGGACACTAGACAGTGCAGAAGCATGCTACGTGGATGTGACAACAGGCGACATTCATCCGATTCTTGAAGCTGGAACAGACGAATCTTATCGCTATGTCTTAGATTCAAAAGACGGAGCAGTCCTACAATATAGTTCAGGAGAGCATGGATTCGTGACGCAAGCAGACTTAATCGTGAACTTCGATAGCACTCCAAATGCAGAAGGGCATATTTTAAACTTAACTTCAGGCCTCGATGTGGAATGGGGCGACTGGCTCGTGGCGGATTTCCAACAAGCCGTGACCGGAGTTGAGCCACAATGGTTTGACGAAGAAAGCTTCTTAGCGTGCGCAAGCGTAGAAGGCAAAACGGTTCTTTACCGTTTGTATTTAGACGGACGAGTGGAAAAAATCTTCGATGAACTCTTACACCTCACAGGAGCAACAATCATCTCTGAAGACGAGCTATTCATCACATATTCAACAACAACTGTACCTAGCGTACTAGCGCGCTTAAACTTAACAACAGGAGAAATCACAGACCTTTATAATCCAAACGAAGCGTACTTAGCTGAGCACATCGTTACAACGCCTGAACGTTTCACTTATAAAGGATACGACAACTGGGACATCCACGGATGGTATATGCCACCAGTAGAAAAAGCAGACAAGCATGCGGCAATTCTCTATGTTCACGGTGGACCACAAGTGGCTTACGGCGAAAGCTTCTTCCATGAAATGCAAGCACTCGCTGCAAAAGGCTACGGCGTGATTATGATTAACCCTCGCGGAAGTAACACATACGGACAAGACTTCGTGAAGAGTATTCTTGGTGACTACGGTAACCACGATTTCGACGACTTAATGATGGGGGTAGACTACATCTTAGAAACACACCCTGAAGTCGACGCGGACCAATTATACGTTGCCGGAGGAAGCTACGGCGGATTCATGACGAACTGGATCGTAACGCATACCGACCGTTTCCGTGCAGCCGTTACACAACGTTCAATCAGCAACTGGATTAGCTTCTACGGTACAAGCGACATCGGCCCATTCTTCGTGGAAAAACAATTGTTTGATGACATTAACAACCCAGAACGTTTATGGGAAATGTCACCAGTCGCGCATGCGAAAAACGCGAAGACGCCATTACTTGTCTTACACGGACAAAGTGACTTACGTTGCCCACAAGAACAAGGGGAGCAAATGTACATGGCCATGCGTAAAAACAATGTGCCCACAAAAATGATTCTATTCCCTCAGTCTAGCCACGGACTATCTCGTCAAGGATTACCAAACCTTCGTCAAGCCCGTCTAAAAGCTATTATAGACTGGTTTGAGGAGTATTCAAAATAGGAAGTATACAGAAGAATAATTCACTCAAAATAGAGTAGATTTGTTGACGAATTTAAGGGAATACTGTAATCTACTAAAAGGAAAAAATTAATAGTTACCTGTAAAGGGATATGTGTTGACAGATTCTCTATTATTTGGTAGACTATTGGAGTTGAGAAAACAAGCAGAAGCATCCCGCTTCTCGCCTAAGTTGACACTGGTCCTTGGGCTGATAGGAAATGTTCAAGTTTTAAAAAGACATTGGCAGCGGGAGTATTCTATTACTTCCGTTGCTTTTTTGCTTTTTTTCTCTCAAAAATTCTTGGAGGTGAATATCATAGCAAAAGATATGATGGTCAATGATGGAATTCGCGCTCGTGAGTTACGTGTTATTGACAATAACGGTGAACAAATTGGTGTTCAAACGAAAAACGATGCTTTACGTTTAGCAGAACAAGCTGGACTTGATCTAGTATTAGTTTCGCCAAACGCAAAACCGCCAGTTGCCAGAATCATGGATTATGGTAAATATCGTTTTGAACAACAGAAAAAAGAACGAGAAGCTCGCAAAAACCAAAAAGTCATCAATATCAAAGAAGTGCGTCTAAGCCCTACAATTGATGAGAACGACTTTAATACGAAGTTAAAAGCGGCGATCAAGTTCCTTGAAAAAGGCGATAAAGTCAAAGCAAGCATTCGATTCAAAGGTCGTGCCATTACTCATAAAGAGATTGGTCAAAAAGTTCTCGAGCGTTTAGCAGAACAAGTTTCTGAAATCGCAACAGTTGAACAAAAGGCTAAAATGGACGGACGAAGCATGTTCTTGATGTTAGCACCTAAGAATGATAAGTAAAAAAGTAACAGGAGGAAAGTCTCATGCCAAAACAAAAAACACACCGTGGTTCAGCTAAACGTTTCAAACGTACAGGTGGTGGAGGATTAAAACGTTCTCAAGCCTTCACAAGCCACCGTTTCCATGGCAAAACTAAAAAACAACGTCGTCACTTGCGTAAACAAACAATGGTTCACGCTACTGACATCAAACGTATTAAACAACAATTAAGTCAAATGCGTTAATTCAGCACGCAAACTATTACATTTTCAACCAGTCGCAAGAGACTGATAGACCAAGGAGGAATTAATTATGCCACGTGTTAAAGGTGGAACAGTTACTCGTCGTCGTCGTAACCGCGTTTTAAAATTAGCAAAAGGTTACTACGGAGCGAAATCAAAATTATTTAAAACAGCTAAACAAGCAGTCATGAAATCATATATGTATGCTTACCGTGACCGTCGTCAAAAGAAACGTGACTTCCGTAAATTATGGATCGCACGTATCAATGCGGCAGCTCGTTTAAACGGATTAAGCTACAGCAAATTAATGCACGGCTTAAAATTAGCTGGTATCGAAATGAACCGCAAAATGTTAGCTGACTTAGCAGTTAACGATGCAGCTGCTTTCACAGTATTAGCAGACAAAGCTAAAGAAGCATTAGCAAAATAATTTTATTTTCTAGATAATAGATCCACATTTGAGCCCCGTTAAACTCAATGTGAAGAATACCAAGAAAGAAATTGGAGGAAACAATCGTGCGTACAACATACATGGCTAAAGCTAGCACTACAGAACGTAACTGGGTTGTTATCGACGCTACTGATGTGCCATTAGGACGTCTTTCAGCTGTTGCAGCAAGCATTTTACGTGGAAAAAACAAACCAACATTTACACCTAACGTTGATACAGGTGATTTCGTAATCATCATCAACGCTGACAAAGTTGCCTTAACAGGTAAAAAAGCAACTGATAAAGTTTACTATCACCACTCAAACCACCCTGGTGGATTGACAGCTCGTACAGCTGGTGAATTACGTGCTAACAACTCTCGTAAATTAGTTGAATTATCAATCAAAGGCATGTTACCTAAGAACTCATTAGGACGTCGTCAATTTACTAAATTACATGTTTACGGTGGAGCTGAACATCCACATGCTGCACAACAACCAGTAGCAGTAGACATCCAATCACTAATCTAAGGAGGAAAAAGCATTGGCTCAAGCACAATACCGCGGCACTGGACGCCGTAAAAACTCAACTGCCCGTGTTATCTTAGTACCAGGGACAGGAAACATTACAATTAACAAAAAATCAATCGAAGAATACATCCCATTTGCTTACTTACACGAAGTAATCAAACAACCTTTAAACTTAACTGAAACATTAGGTTCATACGACGTTTTAGTTAACGTTAACGGTGGTGGATTCACAGGTCAATCAGGAGCTATCCGTCACGGAATCGCTCGTGCATTATTAACAGTTGACCCTGACTTCCGTGGAGTGTTAAAAGCTGCTGGCTTATTAACACGTGACCCACGTATGAAAGAACGTAAAAAACCAGGCTTGAAAAAAGCTCGTAAAGCATCACAATTTAGTAAACGTTAAAACTTATTTAAACTTATTGAAAGCATTTCGTATCAAAAATACGGGATGCTTTTTCTGTTCACCCCAAATTTTTGTAACTAGGTGATACTTG
>ERZ1699240.306-NODE-306-length-13464-cov-3.414786_pt1 | contig 13464 bp, 5 predicted proteins | sample MGYA00581535_ERZ1699240 | MGnify/ENA primary metagenome ERZ1699240 (study PRJEB42319, sample SAMD00040327) | human oral metagenome | material: saliva | host: Homo sapiens | study: EMG produced TPA metagenomics assembly of PRJDB4115 data set (Metgenomic analysis of... | reverse complement strand
CATAAAGAGGATATTAAAGGGCTTCGTTTCGTGTATGAACCAAAACAATTACGTTTCTTCACTGCACGTTTTGAACAAAAATAGGCCTACCGCCCTTACCTCAGTAACGGGGTAAGGGCTTTTTGTATCTAAAAAATATTTGGTTAATGAGAAAAATGCGAAAACATTCTAATGACATTGTAGTTTGATGTATTGTCAAATAAGGAAGTGACTAGCCTTTCTACGATAATCGGAAAGGAGAAAACTTATGAACAAAACATTGGGAAGTACCTTGATTACCTCAGGGACGATGATTGGGGCAGGGATGCTTGCCATGCCTCTCACCTCTGCAGGAATAGGTTTCACGTTTACAGTTGTTCTACTTGTTCTTTTATGGATTCTGCTCACCTATAGCGCATTATTATTTGTTGAGGTTTACCAAACAGCTGAACATGATGCCGGTATTGGCACGCTTGCCGCACAGTATTTTGGTCGACCAGGACGAATTGTCGCAACCAGCGTATTAATGATTTTCCTTTATGCATTACTTTCCGCCTATGTAACCGGTGGTGGTGCAATTCTTGCTTCAACTTTACCTGATTTTGCGACACCTGATCTTAAAATGAAAGGTTCTATTCTGGCATTTACGATCTTCTTTGGTATCTTCGTGGCAATTGGCACAAGCTTTGTTGATGCGCTAAATCGCTTCTTGTTTATTGCGATGATTGCTGCTTTATTTATTGTGCTTGGATTGATGATTCCAGAAATTAAAATCGATAACTTAATGGCCATGCCAATTGATAAAGCGCTATTGATCTCGGCTAGCCCGGTTTTCTTTACTGCTTTTGGTTTCCACGGCTCAATTCCTTGCTTAAATAAATATTTAGAAGGTGATGTAAAAGCCTTAAGATTTTCTATTATTGTGGGCTCTGCAATCACATTAGTAGGTTATCTCTTATGGCAATTTTCTACTCACGGTGTGTTAAGCCAAAGCCGATTCTTAGAAATCCTTAATCAAGATCCAACATTAAATGGATTGATTGAAGCGGTTCGTGTGATTACAGGAAGCACCATTATTGCGGCTGTCGTGAAAATCTTCTCTGCCTTAGCACTGATTACCTCATTCTTAGGGGTCGCACTAGGTTTACTAGAATGTATTGACGACTTGCTAAAACGCGCTTTCAATATTTCAGCAAACCGTTTAAGTTTAGGTTTCTTAACGTTCCTTCCGCCATTGCTCTTTGCATTCTTCTATCCAGAAGGCTTCATCCTTGCATTAGGTTATGCAGGACAAATGTTTGCTTTCTATGCGGTAGTATTGCCGGCAGCATTGGTTTGGAAAGCTCGTCATCAACATCCAAACTTACCTTATCGTGTGCCGGGTGGTTCAGGGGTTCTACTCTTTGTCTCAATTTTAGGGATTATTATCGTGAGTATCCCATTCCTCATTAAATTAGGTGTATTGCCTGAAGTAGTGGGTTAATAATAGGATTAAAATAAAAAGTGCGGTTAATTTTAACCGCACTTTTTTATGCTTTCTCTTTGATTGCTTTGAGATAGCGATATACGCTAGGCTCTGAGATTTTCAAATATTTGGCGACCATAGGAATGGCGCCTTTGATATTGAAAATGCCTTTATCAAATAAGACTTGAACGGCGTTTTCCCGCTGTCTTAAACTGAGTGGTTTATCGGAATGTAATAGGGTGAAATCAAGGTATTCACAAAGGATATCTTCGATGGAGTTTTCGAGTTTTTCTTTATTAATTATTTCAGCTTCTTCTACTTCGGCAAAGGCAGCATCAATACCTAAAATATTGACGAAGTTTCCAAGGTTTTCCAGCGAAATTAATTTGGTCATCACATCAACTAACTCAGAGGTATCATGATTAATACAAAGGATGCCTTCTAATTTATCCCCATTTTTAATGAAATAAGTTGCACCTCGAATGACCTTTTCGGAATCAGCCACCGCTTTGTAGTTAAAGACAAAATCCTTATCTAAATACACTTTATCCTGCAACAAACTAGAACCAAAAGAACTAAGTGGAGAGGAAAGGGTCCTCCCGCTAACGTGGCTATTCGCAATGGCTTCCATATGAGCCTTATTCTTATCAAAAGAATGAAATACGACTTCGTATTTAGGGCCGAGAACATTTCCCAAAAAATGGGTTAGGCCAATAAAATATTTCTTTTGTACGTTATTCATACCAACTTAATCTCATTAATTTCAGCTTGCTATAGGTATTCTATAACCGCTTATTTTTTATAGCAAATATATTGTAAAAAACGGCAGGTTATCTATGGTGTTTTACTTTAAGTGAATCTTATAATGCTTAGTGGGATGGGGTTAGACAATACTTCTGTGATATTCTTTGGTGTTGGGATTTGTATCTTTGATACACATCAAAATAGATAAATAGCCTTTACCAAGGAGGGAGGGCAAAGAGCTGCATCAAAAGGATATAATGAAACTTATAACGAATTGAATATAAAATATATTTGAATAAAAACAGGAGAGGTTCAGAATGTTCACTCAAGATGATTTTTCTTATATACCAATCAGATCTAAATCATATAATTTTTTTTATAAAGTAAATTTTGATGAAGATAATCCTGAAAGAACAGTAAAGCAATGTTTCTCTGTTTTATATGATTATGGTGTTTTCTTATATGCGGTTTATTTAGTGCTAGTAGATAAGGATGGTTATACACAAGATGGTTGTTATTGGTATTATCCAGATATGAATAGTCCCGATCCAAGAGATCATTTTGAAGGAGTTTATTTTCAAGATGGATTTGATGATCCTGATTGGATAACTATTGTAACAGAACAGGAAAATCTAAAATATACAGAAAAAGCTTGTGAAAGATTTCTAGAAATACATCCGGATAACAAATATAGAGAATTAATAGCCTATATGCTAGATTTTGCTAAAAAAGAGCTAAATGATCTAGGATTAAGTGAACATGAGTTTAACAATGAATAAGACAGATCTTTTTAAGATATTTAAAATGACGATATTTGTATTAGCTATGACATATTTGTATGTATTATCAAAGTTTAATTTTAACTTTAGTAAAGTTAATATATTAAAAGTATTGGATTTTTTCCCTATAGTATTTATCTCTCTCTTCTTTTGTTTTTATTTAGGGCGAATAATGAAAGATAAATGAATTGTCTAGTAGTTTTTTATTACCCAAGGAGTTGATATTTTGGTAGCATACAATTTTAGATATCTAGCTATAAAATGCGGTCAATTTTCAAAGAGTTTTAAAACCTCTTAAAAACTGACTGCACTTTTGTATTGAGAATATTAGTTTATAGAATTTTAAAACAAGTTTTGATATCATATCGCAAATTTATCAATAACTTAATCTCTGAAGTATAATGAAGAACTTATCACGCTCCTTTCTTTCTAGTTTATTATTTATTTCCTCTTTCGTATTGGCAGCGCCAAGCTCACCAAATGCAGATGTAGAAAAACAAATCGATGCCAAACAACAGAGGCAACAAGCTGAACAAGATGCGGCTATTTTAGCCCAGCAAACGCAATCCGCGAATGTGCGTTTAGAGGGTGAAAAAGAAGCCTCTCGTGGCTTTCCACAGAATGAAGCACAATGTTTTCCTATCAATCAATTGGTGCTGACCGATTATCAAGCTGAAGAAGAAAATTCATCAGCCTCTTCCCTTAAATTAATCCAACCAAGCCGATTCTCTTGGGCATTAAAGTCAGTTTATGCTGAGCGTGATTTTGCGCTGCCGGCTTGTATTGGCTCGGAGGGGATTAATGTCTTACTTCGCCGTATTCAAAATCGTTTAATTGATTTTGGTTATGTCACGACACGCGTGGTGGTGGAGCCACAGGATTTACGTTCAGGTATGCTCGTACTCACTGTGATTCCGGGTAAAGTAGGTCGTATTCAATTACAAGACCAAAGTGCGATTCCGTTTGCCACCCGTGGTACCTTATGGTTTGCCATGCCAATGGCGCAGGGGGATATATTAAATATTCGCAATATTGAACAAGGTTTAGAAAACTTAAAACGTGTACCGAGTGCTGATGCGAATATGGAGCTTGTGCCAACGGATGCAGTAGGTGAAACAGACGTGGTGATTGCTTATAAGCAAAGCTTACCTTTTCATTTAACCTTAGGATTAGATGATTCAGGCAGTAAAGCTACGGGTCGTTTACAAGGTTCAGCTACGTTTTCTTGGGATAACGTGCTAACACTTAATGATATGTTCTATATCAGTGGTACACGTAGCTTTAAACGTGATAGCGATGATGCGGAAGGCGATTATGGCAGTAAAAATGTCAGTCTCTATTATTCCATTCCTTGGAAGAACTATCTCTTAACGCTTTCCGGTTCAAAATATTCTTATCACCAAACGGTAGCGGGCGCATTTGAGTCTTACACCTATTCGGGTGAAAGCCAACAAATGAAAGCGAATTTAAGTCGCTTATTAACTCGTGGAAGTCTTCATAAAACCTATGTGAATGCCGCGTTATGGACGAAAAAATCGCATAACTACATCAATGACACCGAAATTGAAGTGCAACGTCGTCGTACCGCTGGTTGGGAAGTGGGACTTAATCACACCCAATACATTGGCGAAACAGTGTTACAACTGTTTGCGAACTATAAACGTGGTACGGGTGGGAATAAAGCCTTACCTGCTCCGGAAGAGGAATTTGGTGAAGGCACTTCTCGCATGCAGATTTTTACTGCAGGCATTGATTTTACCTATCCTTTCACTATCGGCAATCAACCTTTCCGCTTTAACACCAGCTGGAGTGGACAATGGAACGGTACACCTTTAACACAACAAGATAAATTTAGTATTGGTGGTCGTTATACCGTACGAGGATTTGATGGTGAGCTATCGCTTTCCGGTGAAAAAGGTTGGTTGTGGCGAAATGAGCTCGGTTGGGATATTGCGAATAAAGGGCATGAGCTTTATTTAGGGATAGACCGAGGTAAAGTGCACTCTAGCCAAGAAGAGCTTCAAGTTGGTGATAGCTTAATGGGTGGTGCAATTGGACTTCGCGGTAAATTATGGGGCATTAACTATGATTATTTTGTGGGCGTCCCAATTAAAAAACCGGAAGGATTTAGAACCAGTCATGTGACAACCGGATTTAATGTGAGCTACCGTTTTTAATGCTCACGCTTTTAGATGAATAAATTGATTAAAACCAAACAGAATTTAAAACTTTAAAGGAAATTAAAAAATGAATAAACGTCATTATAAAGTGATTTTTAGCCGTGTATTAAACCAGCTTGTGGTGGTCTCTGAGTTGGCAAAATCTCAAGGTAAAGCGCAAAGTGAAAATGTGAGCTCAGAACAAGAAAAAACAGGATTGTTTTCAACCGCACTTTCACTTAATCCTATTCATTTTAGCTTAATGTTGGCATTAGGCTTTGTCTTCTTATCGCCTTCTGTTCATGCAGAAGATATGGCAATTCGTGCTGATAAATCTGCACCAGGTAATCAACAACCTACCGTACTTCAAACCGGCAATGGTTTACCGCAGGTAAATATTCAAACACCAAGTGCAGGTGGGGTATCACGTAACCAATATTCACAATTTGATGTGGCAGAAAAAGGCGCTGTGTTAAACAATGCCCGCAAAGCAGCCCAAACGCAAATGGCAGGATGGGTGCAAGGTAACCCGAATCTTGCTCGCGGTGAAGCGAAAGTCATTCTTAACGAGGTCAATTCAGCGAATCCAAGCCGTTTAAAAGGTTATGTAGAAGTCGCAGGCAAAAAAGCAGATGTGGTGATTGCCAACCCAAGCGGTATCCAATGTGATGGTTGTGGTGTGATTAATGCTGGACGTACCACGCTGACAACCGGTAAAGCTGATGTAGAAAATGGTGAGTTGAAAGGCTATCGCGTAAAAGGCGGTAAGGTGACTGTTGGCCAAAAAGGGATGGATAACAGCCAATCTGATTACACCGATATTATCGCTGAGAAAGCGGAAATCAATGGTGGTGTTTGGTCGAAGAAAGGCATTAAAGTTACCACTGGTAAAAACAACGTTGACCGCACCAATGATTCAGTTGTGTATGTGGGCGATAAAATCACCGATAAAACCGACCACACTTCCGATACCCAAGGCGAAAACCAAAGCTACAGTGTGGATGTGAGCCAATTAGGTGGGATGTATGCTGAAAAAATCCATTTAGTGGATAACGGCCAAGGTCTTGGTGTACGCAATGCGGGGCATATTGGTGCATCAGCGGGTGATGTGAAGATTGATAGTCAAGGACGTATTGTTAATGAAGGGGTAATTAGCGCAACTCACCAAGCTGATCTTAATGCAGAAAAGGTTATTGAAAATAAAGGTAAAGTTGAAACTAAACAGGGGAATGTTGCATTGCGCTCACAAACTCGAGTAGAGCAGCATGGTTCAATTGTTTCACATCAAGGGGGGAGCTTTGTTCAAGCTAAGGATAAAGTTACTCAAACCGGTGAAACTGTTGCTAAGGGCGATATTCAGTATCAGGCAAAAAATATTGAAGTAAAAAGTGGTGCTTTAGTTGCTGCTGGCGTTACGGTACAGGATACTACGCAAGGTGAGATTCGTTCTCTAGATACTCAACATGCACAAGGTGCAAATCTTACTCTTTCAGCTGAAAAGACCATTTCATCCAAAGCAAAACATCTAGCGAGTGGTGAGATTAATGTGAGAGCGGAAATGGTTGATTTATCTGATAGTCAATTAAGTGGAGATCGCATCGCTCTCCAATCTGCTCAATCAGCTTTAAATCTGAATAAAACAACGCTATATAGCGAAGGAAAAACAACATTAAGCAACCCAAATCTTATTTCAACTGAAAATGCACATTTGAATGCTGATCATTTTGTGGTGGATAGTGTTCAACTTAATAATCATCAGGGCAGTTGGATTCAACGTGGCGCCGAAGCTTTTGCATTAAATGTACAAAAGGGATTAGACAATACTGAAGGAAAAATTGTCGCAGAAGGTACGCTTTCTGTTCAAACGCCATTAATTCAAAATAATCAAGGTGTGATTTGGTCAAATCAAGGTGTGAAACTTAACACAAATGCAGGACATATAGAGTCTCAATCTGGTTATTTATTTGGAAAAAATAGTCTTGATATTAGTACTTCAACCTTGAATAACCAAAAAGGTGAAATGTTAGGTGGACAGGTTTTATTGGCTGCACAGCAAGTTAATAATGAGGAAGGGAAGTTAATTGTCGGAAATCGCGCAGATTTATCAGTTAATCAATTTAATAATCAGCGTGGTATTGTTTATAACCAAGGTGAACTATCATTAAAGACAGAAAATTTACACAACCAAGATGGCATTATTTCATCTGTTTCTCGTGCGACATTGCTTGCAAATGATTTAAATAACCTTAAAGGAGTGATTCAGGGAGAGTCTGATTTAACGATTCAAACCCAAAATTTGAATAATACACAAGGTGATATTTCAGCGAAAACAGCAGCGATTTCTTCTGCTGCAATAAATAATGCACAAGGTGTAATTTCATCTCAGGATTTAACATTATCTGGTACAAATTTAAATAACAAAGGTGGCATTGTTCAAAGTGTGAATGCAACATTAAATTTGACCAAGATGGATAACCAGTCTGAAGGTGATAAAGGCTCTTTGGTTAGTGCAACAAATCGTTTAGTGTTAAATGTTACAAATGTAAATAATAAAAATACAAAAGCTAAACAAGATACCCCTACTCAAGGTATTCAAACAACTAATTTAGTAATAAATGCAGAGCATATTGAAAACCAATCTGGTGGTATTTATGCAGGAAAATCAGCAAATATTACAGTTAATCAATCTCTTGATAACCAACAAGGTGAGATTTTATCGGCTGGTCGAGTTGATATTGTAAATCCAGATTTAACCTTGGTTGTAAATAATGCACTAGGAAAAATTGAATCGGTGATTGGCACAACATTACAAGCCAAAACATTAGCGGATGAAGGTTCGATTAGAACAAAAGGTGATTTGGGTATTGAGTTAAATGATAGCTTTACGCTTAATAAAGCCTTTGGTGTAGGTAATAATCTTACTTTTAAAACAAAAGGTGATTTTGTTAATAATTCTAACCTTGTGGTAGGTAATTCAGCATCAGTTGAAGGCGCGACTATTCAAAATAATGCTAATGCAGAAATTTCCTCGATAAACACTCGCATTCAAGCCAATAAACTGGATAACTTTGGTTTAATAGATGGTGACACCACAGTGATTAAAGCCAATGATGTCAATAATATCGGTACTGCACGTATTTATGGTAGTCATCTTGCCATTCAAGCAAATAATTTAAATAATCTTGAGAACTCTGACGGAACAGCAGCGACTATCGCTGCTCGCGAGAGACTTGATTTAGGTGTTGGTAATCTAGTAAACCGTAATCATTCACTTATTATGAGTTTAGGTGATATCTATATTGGTGGGAAGTTGAATGAAAATAATCAAGCTACTGGTTATGCAAATAGTATTGATAACGGTAGTGCGACAATTGAAGCTTTAGGAAGTGGTTGGATTAAGACACATCATCTTTTAAACCAAGATTTACACCTAAAATTAGGTAAAAAAGTAGAAAAAGAACGAATTGATGAATATTCGTTAGGAAGTGATACACATCGTTACCGTGGAGGTAGAGATGGCTATTTCTATATCAATGATGGAAGCAGAAGTCGCCATTCTTATCTTAAATTGAATGATGGTTCGAGAATTGCGGGGGAAGGCTGGAAAAGATGGCATTATACTCGTACAACAACAACTTCTACAATTGAACATCAAGATCCAGCAAAAATCTTAATAGGTGGGGAATTGCATCTTTCTGGAGAAGATCTTCATAATAAACAGAGCCAAATTCTTGTGGGACAGAAAGTGCTACTGGATGATAAAGTCTTTACTCAATCGACAAATGATCGGTTGCGTAGCTCAAAATCTAAGTTAGAAAATGATGATTTAATCGGTAATATTGATATCACAGATCAAGGTGAATTTGTTCAAGAAAAACATATCAGAAGAAAAAGAAAAAAATATTACCACTATCACAATTACAAAGATTTTACTGATGTTCATCCAACCCAAGATTTTAGTTTTGGTTTGAAATTATTGACAATTGGTGAACCTGTCGAAAAAACAGGGACAACTGTTAATGGTAAATCTGATTTTCAAGGAGTATCTCTTGAACAGAAAACACCTTTAAAAACAGATCTCAATGCAAATCGTGTTGATTTAGCAGCGCTTACCTCTGGTTTGGTAAAAAATAAAGATAATCTTGGTATAAAAACACACTTACCGGATATTTCATTACCACAGGCAAGTCTTTATAAAATTAACCCAGCAGCATCAGGACAGTTTTTAGTTGAAACAGATCCACGTTTTACACAGAAATCAAAATGGCTAAGTTCTGATTATATGTTTAAGCAATTACGCAATGATCCTCAAAATTTGCTTAAACGTTTAGGTGATGGTTTCTATGAGCAACGCTTGGTGAATGAGCAAGTTAATAAGCTGACAGGAAGACGTTTCCTTGATGGGTATTTATCAGATTATGATCAATATAAAGCTCTGATGGATAATGGGGCACAATATGCTAAGCGTTTAAATTTGATTCCAGGCGTAGCATTAACATCAGAACAGATGAAAGAACTAACATCTGATATGGTGTGGATGGTTAAACGTGAAGTTACACTCAAAGATGGTAGTAAAGCAGAGGTATTGGTACCACAAGTTTATATTGTTGGGCGTAATACGGATATTGACAGTCGTGGTGCAGTGATTTCTGCAAATGATGTGATTATCAATACGCAAGGCGATATGAAAAATAGTGGTGTGATTGCAGGTCGTAACCTTACCCACTTAAGTGCCAATAATATTGAAAACTTGGGTGGAAAACTGCAAGGCAGAGAACTTTATTTGTTTGCGAAAAATCGCCTAGATAATTTAGGGGGTGAACTTAACGCTACAGAAAATTTGGTTGGTCATGCGAAAAATATCAACATTTCCAGCACACTTTCTGAAACAGCAGATAATGAACACTTTAAGCATAAAACGATTAATCGTGTTGGTGCAATTAATGTAGGAGAGAAAAATAATCCAGGGCAGTTGTTATTACAAGCCACGGAAGATATTACCTTCAAAGGTGCACAGATTAATGTGAAAGGGAATGCGGATATTCAAGCTGGCAATACGCTTAATGTTGGTACGGTAGAAACTGAAAATAAACAATATTTTGTAAAAGACAGTAATAACTATTATAAACTCAACCAGAATAATGAGATTGGGTCAGAATTTAATATTGAAGGCGATGCTCGTTTTGTTGGTAAAAATGCTATTGAAATGCGCGGGGCTTCTGCGGTCAGTAATGGCACAATGAGCGTGCTTTCAGAAGGTGATATTAATATTCATGAAAGTCGTCAGCAAGAACGTTTATCAGAGGCAACAAAATGGACTAAGCATGGTGTATTCCAATCAAAAGGCGAAACTCGTCGTCATAATCATAATTATGATATTGCAGAGGGCTCAACCTTAGATGCAGATAAAATTTATATTCATTCGAATAATGGTAATGTCGATATTCAGGGTTCAAATGCTGTAGCTGAAAATGGATTGGTTATTAAAGCAAATAATATTGATATACACGAGGCAGAGAACCGAGTTTACTCCGATGATTATTACAGCAAAAAAAGATCTGGAGCGCTTAGTGGTGGTATTGGTATTACCTTTGGTTCTCAAAAGCAAACCACAGAAAGTGACGAAACGAAGCGTTATGCACAAAGTAGCCAAGTGGGCAGCTTAAACGGCAATACGACGATGATTGCGGAAAATACTTATACTCAAACCGCTAGTAAGGTGAGTGCAATCAAAGACGGCGATGTGAATATTCTAGCGAAAAAAGTCGACATTAAAGCGGCAGATGATAAATATGAAACCAATACCAAACAAACTTTTGAACAAAAAGGTTTAACTATTGCTATTACCTCCCCTGTTATTTCTGCCATTCAAGCAGTACAAGGCGCAGTACAATCAACTAGACAAGTAGGTGAGAGTAAGCATGGTCGTGTGAATGCTATGGCAGCAGCTAATGCTGGTTTTGATGCTTATCGGGCAGCTGATAGCGTAATGAAAGCTGGCGACTCTATTCAAAAAGCAATGAGTAATAGCGATGTGGATTCCGTAGTAGGGGTGCAAATCACTTACGGCCAACAAAAGAGCGAATCAAGCACGCATACCGAAGGCAAAACCGCGGCCAAATCTCAAGTGAATGCCGGAGGCAAGGTGAATATTGTTGCCACCGGGGCAGGCAAAGCATCCAACATCACGATTCAAGGTTCGGATGTGTCCGGCAAACAAGGGACCTTCTTGGAGGCGGACAATGACATCAACATCACGGCAGCCGAACAAACGCACAAAGAGCGCAGCACCAATAAATCGAGCGGCTTTAATGCGGGGGTGGCGATGAAAGTGAGCAATGGTACGGCTGTTGGGGCTACTTTAGGCGGTAATTACGGAAAAGGTTATGGTAATGGTGATGAAACCACATATGTAGCAAGTCATGTAGGTGATAGTCAAAGTAAAACCGTGATTCAAGCCGGTGGTGATGCGAATCTCATCGGTAGCCAAGTGAAAGGCAAACGTGTAGAAGTCAATGCCCAAAACCTCAACATCGAAAGCTTGCAAGACACCGCCACGTACAAAGGCAAACAAATGAACGGAAGTGGCAGTGTGACGGTGGGTTATGGCGCATCCGTTGGAGGTAGTTTCAACAAGTCAAACATCCATGCCGACCACGCGAGTGTGAATGAACAAGCCGGCATCTATGCAGGGGATGAGGGGTATGACATCAACGTCAACCATACGGATTTAAAAGGCGGTCTTATCACCTCGACACAAAAGGCGGAGGATGAGGGTAAAAACCGATTTAGCACGGGCACGATTACACATTCAGATATTGAAAACCATTCAAACTATAGCGGTTCAAGCTTTGGTGTGAGCGGCAGTGTGGCAGCGAATTTTGACACACCGTTTGGGAAAGAGGGTCAAGCGCAAAGTAGTAAACAGGCGGTGGATGATGATGGCAATCCGATTTATAGAAACGACCGAGGAGAATTGACCACAGAAGCCAAAAATGCGCAGGGTAAAGACAACGCAAAACAACTTGCTACAGGTTGGGATTCTTTAGAAACCTCAACAGGATTTGGTATTGGGCGAGATAAAGAAAGTCAAAGTAGCGTGACAAAAAGTGGTATTAATACTGCGAATATTGAAATTAGAGACCAAGCGGAACAACTGGCGAAAACCGGTGAAACGGTTGAGCAAACGCTAGATAGCATTAAAACCGATGTAACTACGGATAATGCAGCGCAGCATTCCGGCAAGTTAGAAAATCACTTTGATAAAGACAAAGTGATGAAAGAGCTCAACATTCAAGTGAAAGTTACTCAAGATTTTCGTAAAAATGCCTTCTCAATGATTGATGCCTATGTGCTTCCAAAACAGGCTGAATTGAGAAAACAAATCAAGGAAGCTAAAACTGAAGAGGAAAAGACTGTACTTTATGGAGAAATTTATAAATTGCAATATCAAAAACGTTTGCTTGAAACCGTGGTAGGCATCGTATCGGGTTCGCCTGATGTTGCAATCACTCAAGGAACTTTGCAATTAGCCGCGACGAAGATGAGAGAGGAGACTTTGGCCAATTCAAGATTATTTAAAGGTATTAAAGATGCGAAGACTGGTCAAGTATATCGAAATGATTCTTATGATAGTGGGTATTTTGATGGGGTTAAGTTAGGTGGGGTTAGACTAGACATTAATGCTATTTGTAATCCTAATGTAGGCAATTGTATTCATAATGATGATGGAACAATAACTTTTGAAGGGGGAGATAAATACCCAACTCTAGATAAAGTATTTACCCCAAATAATGATTTTGCTAGTGACTTTTATGGTCCAACTGGAGGCCATCAACCAGAAAAAGGGGGATGGTATTTGCCATTTGGAATAACAATTCCATATGAGAAAGGTAGTCTGTCTGATATGGCGGTAGAGTCATTTGCTGGAACTCACGATCTATTAGGTGGACAAATGTGGGGATGGTATGACAAACAAGGAAATACAGTACCTAAAAATAAGCTTACTGGAGTAGCATCAGATATAACCACCGTTGTTGCAATACCTGTGTCTGCACCATTTGCGCTATCTGATGTATTATCATCAGATACATTTGAACTTTTGATGAAAATAGGGGGGAAATAAAAATGAAAAAGTTTTTGATGATATCTCTATTATTCCTTCATGGTTGCTATTGGCATAATGGGTGTCTGTATACAGCGCAAATGGTTAATTGCTATATGGATAAAGTGCCATTTTCTTCTATCGCTTATTATCAAAAAATAGATAGTATCGGACATACTGATATAAGTCAGCGCTGGAGAGATGCTGAATTGTGTGGAGCTAAATATGGAGATA
>ERZ1699240.301-NODE-301-length-13581-cov-2.940092_pt1 | contig 13581 bp, 8 predicted proteins | sample MGYA00581535_ERZ1699240 | MGnify/ENA primary metagenome ERZ1699240 (study PRJEB42319, sample SAMD00040327) | human oral metagenome | material: saliva | host: Homo sapiens | study: EMG produced TPA metagenomics assembly of PRJDB4115 data set (Metgenomic analysis of... | reverse complement strand
TGGGCGGCCGCTGCTGCCTGCTCGCCGGTCTCGCTTCCCAGCTGGTCCGGCGGCTCGATGCCCGTCGCGACCGTCGCCTGGCCCTTGAGGATCGAGGAGACGATGGTGGAGCGGTCGACCGCGTGGGCGATGGCCTTGCGCACGTGGATGTCATCGAAGGGCTCGACGTTCTGGTCGAAGGTCAGGCCCACGTAGGAGCGATCCGACTCGGTCAGGACGCTCACGCCGTTAATTCCCTGGAACTGCGACACCTGGTCGATGGGCAGCTGGGTGGCGATGTCGATCGTTCCGTTCTTTTGCGCGAGGAAGCGCGCGTTGTCGTCAGAGAAGAAGTCAAACTCGATGGTCTGAGCGGGCGTATCCCCGCCCCACCAGGTGCCGCTCTTTTCGAAGACGGCCTTGGAGTCGGGCTGGAAGGACACGGCCTTGTAGGGCCCTGTTCCCATGATGAGGTCGGCCGAAGAGCCGTAGGAGGCAGCCGCCTCGTAGAAGGACTCTTCGGTGATCCACAATCCGCCGTTCGCGGTGACCGTCCACCCGAAGTTGACGGCGGGTGCGGGCAGCGTGATCGTGATCTGGTTGTCGCCGCTTTGCTCGGCCTGGACGCCCGCGGGCCAGTAGACCGCGGAGGACGGGGACTTGTCGGGGTCCTTGGCGATGTCGATGGAGAAGAGGACGTCATCGATGGTGACGGGGTTCCCGTCCTGGAAGAGGGCATCGGGGCGGATCTCAAAAACCCAGGTCTGGGCGTCGTCAGTGTGATAGGCGGACGCAATCGCGGGGATTAGCTGACCGTCCTTGTCCACGGCCAGGAGGCCTTCGGAGACGACCTGCGCGACGTAGTAGTTGATGATGCCGGTTTCGTGGGCGGTGTCCAGTGTGGACAGGGAGCCGGGCAGACCCACCGCGATGGTCCCCTCACGGGATGCCGACTGGGCCGCGCCACCGCCGGATGGAGCACAGGCCGCCAGGGTCGCACACATCATGGCAGCGACGGAGGCGAGGGTGGCTGCTGTTCGTGGGATGCGTGCGATGTGCATCAAGGTCTCCTTGTGTCTAGTAGCGGCGGAAGTGCCGACACCTACCGTATGCACCGAAGAAGCCTCGGGAGAAAGATCCTCGTCAGGCGACCATTTGTAACAGTGGTTGATTACTTGTCATCTATATGTCAGGTACTGCGTGACGATGTCGTGCAGCACCTCGGCGGTCGCGCGCACGTCCGCGAGCGCAATGTGTTCGTCGTGTGCGTGGAGCTGGGCGTAGACGTGCCCCAGGCTGGCCCCGCTGTCGTAGGCCCCGAACCCGTATCCGATGCCGCCGTGCCTGCGGGCCACGCGCAGGTCGGTCCCACCGGGCATGAGGACGGGGACGACGCGCGCGCCCGGGTATCGACGACTCAGTGCCGCCTCGATCACCCTGTACAGGTCGGTGTCGGTCGACGAGGCCGTGGCAGGTTCACTGAGGAGGCGCTCGATATGCACGTGGTCCGCGAGGTCGCCGAGGGCCGCCGTAATGGCGGCGTCCACGTCGTCATCGTCGACGCCGGGCAGCGTGCGAATGTCCAGCTCGAGGGTTGCGTGGGAGGGCATGACGTTGATGGGCCCGCCCGAGTGGGCGACCGTCTGGGCAACAGCCACGTGGGAGATGGCGTGCGCAAACGCCGCCAGATCGCCAAATTCGGCGTAGTCGCCCTCGTAGGTGCTGTTGATGAGACTCGTTTCGGTCGCTTCCTCAAACTCGAAGGCGCGCACAAACCCAGCCCAGACCTCGTCCGTGGCGGTGGGCCAGCGGGCGGCGGACAGCGCCGCGCTCACCTGGGCGAGGCGCTCGACGGCGCTCGTGCGGCCGAGTGGAACCGAGCCGTGGCCGGCGTCGCCCCTGATGTGCAGGCGGCGTTGGGCTGCGCCCTTTTCGCCGACGACCACGACGACGCCGTCGCCTCCCTGACGCCCGCGAATGTGTGCTCCTCCCATTTCGGACAGGGCCGCGTCCCACGGGAAGGCGTCCGGTCGGTTTTCGCCGATCCACGGGATGCCCAGTCCTCCTCGCGCTTCCTCGTCGGCGGCAGCCACGAACACCAGGGAACGGGCTGGAGGCTCACCGGCCTGGGCGCGGCGCGCGACCTCGCGGGTGACGACGGCCATCGCGGCGGTCAGGTGGAGCATGTCGACGGTGCCGCGCCCCCACATGACGTCGTCCTCGATCTGCGCGCCGAAAGGATCGCGCGTCCACTTCGCCGTATCCACGGGCACGACGTCCGTGTGCCCGAGGAGGGTCAGCGGCGTGCCGGTGCTGCTGGGATCCGCACCCTCGACCGTGACCACGAGGGTAGTGCGACCCGGGTGCGGAGTGATGCGTTCGATGGACACCGGCAGGCCCTCGAAGAATTCCTCGAGGAGGTCGGCGGCGCGCTCCTCCCCGCCCGAATCGGCGGTCAAGTCGTTGACGCAGCCCAGGCGCACCAGGCGCCCCAAGAGTTCGATGGTCTGTTCGCCCAGCGATTGCGTGCTCATGTTCTCCCCTTCCGCGCGGGGGCCTCGGCCCGGCTCCCCTGCCTGACACCACGGTATCCCCACGCGCTTGGCTTCACCCGAGTACGCCACGAGGGGAGCTTTTGTAACGGCGCGTGTGAGCAACCCGCCGGGCGCCACGAGGCCCAGCATTGGACCGGAATGCCTGGGGAAACGTAGGCTAGTGGGGCAAACAGTCCACGACTCGGATGGAGACAACTCAATTATGGCCATGAACACCCGTGCGCAGGCGCCTCGCGTGCCCGACCGCGCCGCCCCCGAAGGCCTCGAAGCCAAGTGGGGTGAGGCCTGGGAAAGCCAGGGCACCTACGCTTTTGACCGCACCGCGACGCGCGAGCAGGTGTACTCGATCGACACTCCCCCGCCGACGGTATCCGGCTCCCTGCACATCGGCCATGTTTTCTCCTACACGCACACCGACGTCGTGGCCCGCTACCAGCGCATGACCGGCAAGTCCGTGTTCTACCCGATGGGTTGGGACGACAACGGCCTGCCCACCGAGCGCCGCGTGCAGAACTACTTCGGCGTGCGCGTGGATGCGACGCTGCCCTACGACCCCGACTTCGAGCCCCCGCACGTGGGCGGCGACGGCAAGTCGATCAAGGCTCGCGACCAGAAGCCGATTTCCCGTAAGAACTTCGTGGAGCTGTGCGAGCGCCTCACCCAGGAAGATGAGGCTCAGTTCGAGGCGCTGTGGCGCTACCTGGGCCTGAGCGTGGACTGGAAGCAGAACTACCAGACGATCGGCGCGCGTGCGCGCAAGGTCGCCCAGGCTGCGTTCCTGCGCAACCTGGCGCGCGGCGAGGCCTACCAGGCCGAGGCCCCGGGCCTGTGGGACGTCACCTTCCAGACGGCGGTCGCCCAGGCTGAGCTGGAGAGCCGCGAGTACCCGGGCTTCTACCACCGCCTGGCCTTCCACATCACCGACGCCGAGGCCGCCGCGAAGGCTGCCGCCGCCGGCGCGCCCGTCGAGGACGGCGTGGACGTGTGCATCGAGACGACGCGTCCCGAGCTGCTGGCCGCCTGCGTCGCCCTGATCGCCCACCCGGACGACGAGCGCTACAAGCCGCTGTTCGGCACGACGGTCGCCTCCCCCGTGTACGGCGTCGAGGTGCCGATCCTGCCCCACCCCGAGGCGGAGATGGACAAGGGCGCGGGCATCGCCATGTGCTGTACCTTCGGCGACACGACTGACATCGACTGGTGGCGTGACCTGGAGCTGCCGCTGCGCGCGATCCTGCGCAAGGACGGCCGCATCATCACCGAGACCCCCGAGTGGATCACGACCGATGCGGGCCGCGCGGCTTTCGAGGAGATCACCGGCAAGACGACGTTCTCCGCGCGCGAGGCCGTGGTGGCCGCCCTGCGCGAGTCGGGCGAGCTGAAGGGCGAGCCGACCAAGACGATGCGTCAGACCAACTTCTTCGAGAAGGGCGACAAGCCCCTCGAGATCGTCACCTCGCGCCAGTGGTACATCCGTAACGGTGGCCGCGCGTGGACGAACCCGGCCTCGGGCAAGGATCTGAACGAGGAGCTCATCGGCCGCGGCCGCGAGCTGGAGTTCCACCCCGACTTCATGCGCGTGCGCTACGAGAACTGGGTGAAGGGCCTGAAGGGCGACTGGCTGGTCTCCCGTCAGCGCTTCTTCGGCGTGCCGTTCCCGCTGTGGTACCGCGTGGACGCGGACGGCCAGGTCAACTACGACGACATCATCACCCCGTCCGAGGCCGCTCTGCCGGTCGACCCGTCGACGGACGTTCCGGAGGGCTACACGGAGGATCAGCGCGGCGTGGCCGGCGGCTTCGTGGGCGAGCTGGACATCATGGACACGTGGGCGACGTCCTCGCTGTCCCCGCAGCTGGCGTGTGGCTGGCTGGATGACGAGGACCTGTTCGCTCGCACGTACCCGATGGATCTGCGCCCGCAGGGCCAGGACATCATTCGTACGTGGCTGTTCTCGACCGTTGTGCGCGCGGACCTGGAGTTCGGCGCGCTGCCGTGGAAGCACGCGGGCCTGTCGGGCTGGATCCTGGATTCGGACCACAAGAAGATGTCGAAGTCCAAGGGCAACGTCGTGACCCCGATGGGCATCCTGGAGAAGTACGGGTCGGATGCCGTGCGTTACTGGGCGGCGTCGGCTCGCCTGGGCCTGGATGCGGCGTTCGACGAGCAGCAGATGAAGATTGGTCGCCGCCTGGCGATCAAGGTGCTGAACGCGTCGAAGTTTGCGCTCACGATGGGCGGCGAGGGCGCGGCGATCGATCTGGATCCGGCGCTGGTGACGGTGCCGCTGGATCGTTCGGTGCTGGCGGCGCTGGCCTCCGTCATCGACGAGGCCTCGGCTGCCCTGGCGTCCTACGAGCACTCTCGCGCGCTCGAGGTCACGGAGTCGTTCTTCTGGACGTTCTGCGACGACTACCTGGAGCTGGTCAAGGAGCGCGCCTACAACCGCGATGGCGCGTGGGACGAGGCCTCGGCCGCGTCTGCCCGTGCGGCTCTGGCGATCGTTATTGACAACGTTGTGCGCCTGCTGGCCCCCTACCTGCCGTACGTGACGGAAGAGGTGTGGAGCTGGTACCGCGAGGGTAGCGTGCACGTCGCGCCGTGGCCGGTTGCTTCCGATCTTGCTGGCGTTGAGGGCGATCCCTCGGTGCTCGAGGCCGCGTCCTCTGCTCTGATCGCGCTGCGTCGCGTGAAGTCTGAGGCGAAGGTGTCGCCGCGTACGCCGTTCCTGGCGGTGACGGTGCGCGCCCCGCAGGCTCAGGTGGAGGCCCTGGAGTCCGTGAAGGGCGACCTGGAGGCCGCATCGAAGGCCGTGGGCGCCCTGACCGTGGCTGCCTCCGACGACGCTGAGGCCACCGAGGCCGTTGTCGAGTCCTTCGAGCTGGGCGAGGCTCCTGCCAAGCGCAAGGGCTGAGCGTTAGGCTGCTGGGGGGCCGCCCGTGGAACACCACGGGCGGCCCCCTTGTCTGTCTCAAGCACGGAAAGACACAGCTGTTAGTCCAGCATCAGCTCGCGGAGAAGGCGACATCACGTCGTTCTGGCGCCCGAAGTCATGAACATGCCACCACGAAACGACACACAAGCTCCTAACAACTTGTACAATTAGTACATGTCGACCGCTACACTTTCTGATTTTCGACAGAATCAGGCCCAGTACATCGCCGCCGCCCAAGTCGAACCCGTCGAGCTGCGCTCGCGCGGCGCACAGACCCGCGCAGTCCTGGTCTCTCCCGCTTTCTACGAAGAGGCAATCGCTGCCCTCGAAGCACGGCGGGAAGCCCGCGAGCGCGAGGAATACGAGACGTGGCTCCGCGAGAACGCTCTACCCGCCCTCGAACACTACCTTGAGCACCCGGAAACTGCGCACACTCTCGATGAGCTGACTGCTGCATGGGGACTGAAGTAGTGGCACCCCAACGACGCCTTGCTATTGGCGATACCGCATACCACGACCTCGTCAACTTTCGCGGCGAACTTCTGACCCTCACGGGCTCAGAACAGACAACTGATGCTTACCTCGCTGCCCTACGCGATTTTCTATCCCGTCTCGCTGAGTTCCCTCATCGCGGTGAAGCGCGTCCCGATCTTCACCCATCAATCCGTGCGATCGGTTTTCGCCAGCGGCTTCGCATCGTTTTCGCCGTCATGGAGGATCAGGTACTCATACTCGCCGTGCAATCTGCGAGGCAAGGGCGAGTTACCCTACCCGAACCTGTCTATCAGTTCCTTGAGGTCCTTGACGGCGACGTCAAGTAGCACAAACAGCATCCTCAGTTTGAGAGTTTTACTCCCCCACCCTACGGTCGCGTAGGATAGGGGTAGCAACAGCTGCGCCGCTGGCCCCGTCCCGCGGCGCACACCGCCCAGCGACCAGGGAGCACGCATGACCGAGAAGGAAACCCCGGCCTCGTCCAACGACGACGAGACGGCCCAGGCGCAGACGACCACCGAAGCCCTCGAGTGGCACGCCCCCGTCCTGGTGCGCATCGACGAGCACACGACGATCCCCCACCTGCTCAAAGAACGCGTGCAGCGCGGTGCCACCCGCCCGCTGATCCTGCGCAAGATCGGCATCGGCGACACGTGGCGCTCCATCACGGCGCGCGAGTTCTACGACGAAGTCCACGCCGTCGCCGCCGGCCTCATCGCCCGAGGCCTCGAGCCCGGCGACCGGGTCGCCATCATGAGCCGCACCCGCTACGAGTGGACCCTCCTCGACTTCGCATGCTGGGCGGCCGGCCTCGTCCCCGTGCCCATCTACGAGACCAGCTCCATCGACCAGGTCGCCCACGTCCTCGTCGACGCGGACGTCACCCTCATCATCACCGAGACCGTGTCCATGGCGGAGATCGTGCGCGCGGCAGCCGAGAGAGAAAACCGGGACAACACGCACGTCTTCTCCCTGGACTCCGAGGCCATCGAGACCCTCATCGCGGACGGCGCGGCCACCCCGCGCGAGCGAGTCCTCGCCCGCTCGGAAGCCCTCACGAAGGACGACATCGCAACCATCGTCTACACGTCGGGCACGATGGGCACGCCCAAGGGAACGGTCCTGAGCCACGAGAACTTCACGAACCTGTGCCTGAACGCCCACTCGTGGATGCCGGAGATCGCAGCGGGCAAGGACTCGCGCCTGCTCCTCTTCCTGCCCCTCGCCCACGTGTTCGCGCGCTTCCTGCAGGTCTTCCAGATCAGCGGCAACGGCGTCCTCGGCCACGCCTCCAACATCAAGAATCTGCTCAACGACCTGGCGTCGTTCAAGCCGAGCTACCTCCTGGTGGTCCCGCGCGTCCTGGAGAAGATCTACAACTCGGCGGACACGAAAGCCTCCGGCCCCAAGCGCAAGATCTTCCGCTGGGCGGCCAAGGTCGCGATCACTTACTCCCAGGCCCTCGATACGGAAGAGGGCCCCTCGGTGTCCCTTGAGGCCCAGCATATGCTGGCCGACAGGCTCGTCTACCAGCGGATCATCCGCCTGGTGGGCGGCAACGCGGACTACATCGTGTCGGGCGGCGCGCCCCTGGCCACCTGGCTCGCCCACTTCTACCGCGGCGTCGGCATCCCCGTCCTGGAAGGCTACGGCCTGACCGAGACGGTCGGCCCGGTCTCCGTCAACACTCCCCGCCTGTCCAAGATCGGCACCGTGGGCCCAGCCCTGCCGCCCATGTCCTTCAAGATCAGCGACGAGGGCGAGATCCTTCTGAAGGGTCCCAGCGTCTTCCAGCGCTACCACAACGACCCCGAGGCCACGGCCGCGTGCTTCACCGAAGACGGCTGGTTCCGCACGGGCGACCTGGGGAGCCTGGACCGCGACGGCTACGTGTCCATCACAGGCCGCGCGAAGGAGATCATCGTGACGGCGGGCGGCAAGAACGTCGCCCCGGCCGCCCTCGAAAACCCGATGCGCTCCCACCCGCTCATCTCCCAGGTCCTCGTCGTGGGCGACCAGAGGCCCTTCATCGCCGCGCTCATCACGCTGGACGCGGAGATGCTCCCCGATTGGCTCGCCGCCCACTCGCTGCCCCCGATGAGCGTCGCCGAGGCGGCCACGAACGTCGAGGTCCTGGCCTCCCTGGAAAAAGCGGTGGCCTCCGCGAACGAGCACGTCTCGCGCGCCGAGTCGATCCGCAAGATCAAGGTCCTCACCACCGACTTCACGGAGGCGAACGGCCTGCTCACGCCCTCGCTGAAGGTCAAGCGCCTGGAGGCCACGCGCCGCCTCGCGCCCGTCATCGACGAGATCTACGGCGGCCCCGTGCAGGACTGACGCGCCCACGAACGAGGCCGTGGCCGGCTCGCGCTCCCCCGATCGGTATCGGGGTTGGCGAGCCGGCCACGGCTTTTGTGGGTGAGCGACCTACTGCGAAGCGAGAGCCGCTGTGGGCGGCGTGCGAGCCGCTCGGATCGCGGGGTAGAGCCCGGCGACGGCGCCGATGAGGAGGGTTGCGCCGAGGCCTGCGGCGATCACCCACCAGTGCAGAGTGGGCGGCCAGCCGTACGCGTAGCACATGCCCCAGGTGACGCCCGCGCCGATGAGGCATCCGGCAAGTCCTCCAAGGAAGGACAGGAGCAGGGCTTCGGCCAGGAACTGCACGGTGATGTGCCCCCGCTTGGCGCCCAGAGACCGGCGCAGGCCGATCTCTTTTCGGCGTTCCAGGACGGAGATGATCATCGTGTTGGCCACGCCGATGCCGCCAACGAGCAGGGCGATTGAGCCGACACCCGCGAGCAGCGTCGTGAGGGTCTGGTCAGCCGCGTTCTGGGCGGCCAGCGCGTCGGAGGGGCGCGAGACCTTCAGGCCGGTGGCCCCCTGCGGGGCGAGCGTGGGACCGAGGAGCTCGCGCACGTTCTCCACCTGGTCCTCGGATGAGCGCTCGTAGATCATCGTGGGTGTCTTGCCCGCGTCGAAGTACGTGCCCGCGGCGGGAACGCCAATGAGCGCGGCGTTATCGAGTTCCTCGGCCAAGGGAGCCGGATCCATGATGCCCAGGACGGTGAAGGACATGCCGCCCAGCCACACCTGGGTACCCGGCTCGACGACGCCGAGCAGCTGCGCGGCCTTCGAGCCCAGGACGACACCCGGGTACTTCGCGGTGGCATCGTTGAGCCACGCACCCTTCTTCATGGTCCCGGAGACGACCTTCAGGAGGTTCGTGTCGGCCGCCATCGTGATGATACCGCCGGTCGCGTTCGGGTCGGACAGGCGCGAGCGGTACACGGAGACGCCGCTCAGCGTCGACGTCGAAGCCGCGTCGGTCACGCCCGGGATCATGAGGGTGCGCCCCACGGAGTCCTCGGGCAGGATGAGGTCCGTTCCCGACAGGTCGGCGCCGCTGCGCGCGGTCAGCATGTTCGTGCCGAGAGCCCGCAGCTGTTCTTGCAGGCGGGCCTGAGAGGACGCCGAGACGCCGACGACGCCGACCATGGCCGCAATGCCGATCGCGATGCCCAGGGCCGAGAGGACGGCTCGCATGGGGCGGGCGCGCAGGCCCGTCAGGCCCAGGCGCGCGACGTCCGAGAGGCGCAGCGCAGAGCGGCCGGTTCCCGAGTTCTTCTTACTCGCCATGGCCACCTCCCGGGTGCGCGGAGTCGGAAACGATCTCGCCATCGCGGATGGCGATCTGCCTGGGCAGCGATGCCGCCAGGTCATTGTCGTGGGTGATCACGATGATGGTGGTGCCGGCCTCGTTGAGCTCGCGCAGAAGGGCGACGATGGACGCGCCCGAGCGCGAGTCGAGGTTGCCGGTGGGCTCGTCGGCGAGCAGCAGGGCCGGGTGCCCGATGATGGCACGAGCGATGGCGACGCGCTGGCGCTCGCCACCCGACATCTGGTGGGGCTTGTGGTCCATGCGGTGCCCGAGGCCCACGCGGGTCAGGGCCTCGCGCGCGGCCTCGCGGCGCTTGGCACGGGGCACGCCCCGGTAGAGCAGGCCGTCCGCGACGTTGTCGAGGGCGGAGACACCGGCCGTCAGGTGGAACTGTTGGAACACGAATCCAATCAGCGAGGAGCGCACTCCCGACAGTTCGGTGTCACGCAGGGAGGACACGTCCGTGCCGTTGATGCACACGCTGCCCGAGGTGGGCCGGTCAAGCGTTCCGATGAGGTTGAGCAGGGTGGATTTTCCTGAGCCGGATGGCCCAACGATGGCGACAAACTCGCCCTCGTCAACGGCCAGGGACACTCCGTTACAGGCGTGCACGGGGGGGCTGCCGAAGGACCGGTGCACGTCGGTCAGTTGCAGGATGTGGCTCATCGGTTGGGCACCACCACGCGCTGCCCTTCGGAGATCTCGTCGCCACTCACCTCGACGCGGTCGCCCGCGAACAGGCCGACGGTGACGGGAACCCGATGAATCTCGCCCTTCTCGTCCACAACCTCGACGCCGAACTGATCAGCGCTGAGGGCCACGAGGGCACCGAGGGGCACGGACAGCACGCCCGTACGGGTCTCGGAGGTCAGGCCGAGGGAGACGGATGCCTCCTGCAGTCCCTCGAGGGCGGCGGGGTCGTCGGGGGTGATGGTGACCGGGATGATCCGCTCTTTGTTGGCGTCCTTGCTGCCTTCTTCGCTGGCCTTTTCGCGCGGCGGCTCGACGGAGCTGATCGTTCCGGTCGTCGTCGTGGCGGAGCCAGGCAGGCGCACGGTCACGGAGTTTCCGACGACCCCGAGGGCCTGGTCGGAGAGCTTCAGATTCGCGGAGATCACCTGACGCGATGATGAGGCCGTAAACAGTTCCGTCTCCATCGTCGCGTTGTCGCCGACGCGGGCTTTGAGTGCTCCGATGCGCAGGTCTTCGGGGGCGAAGAGGACGGTGCCCAGCGGCAACGTACCGTTCTGGGGCAGGGTGAGGGCCTTCTGCCACTTCTTGATCGCCGCGATCGTATTCCAGTCGAAGTGGGCGTTGGGGGTGACCTCGAAGTAGCCGAGCTCGGACAGCGCGGTCTCCAGCTGGGTGACGTCCTCGCCGTCGCTCATGCCCTCCTCGAATGCGCGCCAGGCGGGAGTAGAGCCGTGGAGCAGGTAGGTGTTGTTGCCGGCGACCGTGTACACGTGCGATCCCTGGGTGAGGGACGTGCCGGGCGTAGGCAGGGCAGTGACGACGCCTTCGAAGGCGCTCTTGAGGGTGTAGGAGTCGGCGTAGTGGAGGGTTCCCTGGACGGTGGTCTCCCCCACCAGGTCGCCCTTCGTGACGGTCGCCGTCGCACCGTCAAAGGACTGGGGAGCTTGGGCTTCTGCGTCGGTACCGGAGCATGCCGACAGGGTCAGCGCCCCGATCGCGAGGATCGCAAGCGCAGCCGCGGGGCGTGGGGTTTGCGGACGCTTCACTTGGCGGCCCCCGCCTGCTGGAAGCACTTGTTGAGCACGTCCTCGGGGATGTCCTTGACGCTGATGCCTTCGCCGGCCTGCGGGTCCTTGACGTCGTATCCGGCCTCACGCAGGCACTGGGCTGCCTTGACCATGGCTTCACGTGCCGCCGGGTCGTTCGCGATGTTGTCGTCACCGGCAATTCCTGGCATCTTCGCCATGCACTCGTTGATCGCGGCGTCGAAGGCAGGGTTGTGGTCGTTGAGCTGATCGGGCGTCAGGCCGGTGTCGGGCACATCGAAGCCCTTCTCGCGCATGCACTGGGCGAAGAGGAGGTTGGCATCGCCTTCAGCCGCCGAGGCCGGGCTCTTCGAGCTGGACGGAGACGAGGCGGACGAGCTGGACGATCCGGTCGATCCGCATGCGCTGAGGGCCGCTGCCAGGGTGATGGCGATGACGGCAAGGGCGCGCGTCTGTGCGCGATTCTTCATCGAAAACTCCTTGAGGACTGCTTATCGGCAATGGTTCTCACTGCCTGTATAGATTACAGTCCACAACCCTGAAAGCTACCTGAAAACTATCGGGGAGCCTGCGCAGAATTTCATCAGACAACCCTGAGAGCGTAAAACGAGGCGGGGAACGCTCGCACACCCCCCGCCTCTCACCCGATCCTCCTCCCTATCGGGCGCTTATTCGGTCAGTCTTCAGTAGCCTCGGAGCGCGTCAGGCTTTTCTGAAGAATAGACACGATCTCCCCATGCTTAACCTCGGTCAGGGTAACCTTGCGAGCAAAGACGATGAACGCCAGGATGATGACCACAAGGGGAGCGTAGAAGGCCGCAGTCTTGAAGGTCTCGATGTTTCCGGTTGTCAGCAGGGCAGGGTCGACGTCGTTGGTCATAGCTGCCGCGATGGCGACAAATCCGACGATGGAGTTCGAGAGGGCGCCGGCGATCTTATCGAGCATCGGACGCACCGAGAGAGTGACAGCCTCATTGCGCTTGCCGGTCTTCCACTGGCCATACTCGACAGAGTCAGTAATGGTCAGGATCGCCGTCATCTGGATGCAAGTGGCAGGCAGGTAGAAGAGAACCAGGGCGACAAAAACGACGAACAGGTTCGACGAGAAGAGAATGAACAGGATATAGGCACTGGCCATGAGCACCATGCCACCGAGGTAGAGGTAGCGACGGGGCAGGCGGCGGTTGATCGCCGGGTACAGGGGCGTCACAACCAGGCCGATGACGAAGGCGATGATGCCGACGACGGAGTAGCTGTCGGGCAGGCGCAGCACGAACTTGAAGAGGTAGATCATGAAGCCCGTGGTCGCAACATTCGCGATCGAGTAGAGGACGTAGGACAGGGAGACCCACAGGAGCTGGTCGTTGCGTCCGATGGCCTGGAAGGCCTGCAGGGGGTTGGACTTGTCGCCCGGATCGCGCAGGACACTTTCTTCCTCACGGGTGCCGAAGGCGACGGCCAGGCAGGTGACGATGCCGAGGATCGCGATGACCGCGCCGAAGCCGGTCCAACCCTCCTGGCTCTCAGAGCCAGCTCCGGCGAGGCCGCCGAAGAAGGCGACCACGGGGACAACAATCGCGGTGACGCCGTTGTAGCCGATCGAACCGGTGAAGGTGCCCAAGGCGGTGTAGACGCTTCGCTCCTCCGAGGAGGAGGACAGGGCGGGAATCATGCCCCAGTAGGAGATGTCGCGCAGCGAGTAAAGGACGTCGAGCACCACGAAAACGATGATGAAGACGACGATGAAAACACCCTTGTTGACGTTGACCAGGCCAAAGAGGCCGGTGAAGATCGCGAAGAGCAGGATCGATGAGCCGACACCGCCGATCACCTGCCAGGGCTTGAAGCGCCCCCAGCGCGAGGTCGTATTGTCCACCAGGTTACCCAGCAGCGGGTCAATGAAGATCTCGACGATACGAATAATGAAGACGAGTGCCGTGATGATGCCGATGGGCAGATCGCCCGCAGGGAGCAGCGTGCGCGCGAGGAGATCCGCGACGACGAGGAAGATCGCACCGACGAGAAGGGCGGCGGGCAGCAGCCGTCGATGGGATGCGCCCGTAAACGCGCGTACGAGATGCGGCACGACAAGACCGACGAAGCCGATGATGCCGCAGGTCGCGACGAGGACACCCGTCAGCAGTGCGAGGAGTCCCATGTAGAGGCGGCGCTTTGCACTTGCGTCGATGCCGAGCGTTACGGCAAGCTCCTCACCGAGGA
>ERZ1699240.287-NODE-287-length-13870-cov-6.647311_pt1 | contig 13870 bp, 7 predicted proteins | sample MGYA00581535_ERZ1699240 | MGnify/ENA primary metagenome ERZ1699240 (study PRJEB42319, sample SAMD00040327) | human oral metagenome | material: saliva | host: Homo sapiens | study: EMG produced TPA metagenomics assembly of PRJDB4115 data set (Metgenomic analysis of... | reverse complement strand
AAACGGAATAGGGTTTATTGCTATAATTTTCATCATCGTCTCCCCCTTTCTCATCTCCTATTATAACATTTTTAATATTCTAAATAATATTTGAGAAGAATATCCGCTGGCTAGCGCCCTCGCAAATCAAGATTGTTTCATAATTGTAAACTCCTTTAGATTCTACTATACACTACTTCTATTATGGCTTTTGGACTTTATTTCAATTTTACGTTATATTATTATTAAAAAACTAAATCATAAGGAATTATGTATGTCAGAAGATATTAAAATCGAGATTGGAAAAAGAATTCGTGAAGAACGTGAACGTCAAGGGTTAACACGTGAGCAAGTTTGTGATACCGAAGAAGAATTAACCGTCAAACAACTGATGAGAATTGAGCTTGGGCGTTCTTTACCAACTATTGTCAAACTTCAATACATCAGTGATAAATTGAGTGTTTCCCTCAACTATTTGTTAGGTGAAACAAAACTAGACATTCCTGAAGACTATTACAAGGCTAAATATAAACTTATGAAGTCTCCTGTCTATGGTGACTCGGAACGTATCAAGAAAAAGCTAAAAGATATTGAGGAACTCTACGACAACTATATTGATGTGCTACCAGAGGACGAGCTTTTAGCTATTGATCTCATTGAAAGAACCCTGAATTTTATGATTAGTGAGGAAGAAAGTCTTATTGAATCTGTATTTGAAGACTATTTGGTTCAAGCTTTGAAAAAAGAAACATATTCCTTAAATGACCTTCTATTAATTTCATACTATGCATTTCGATGTCAGGATTATGACTATGATAAAGAGAAAATTGAAAAATTTAGACGAAAATTAATTAATCAAGAATTACAAGGTGAAGAGCTGTTTAATGTTGAACTGATAGGTGCTTTATCAGCTATAGCTGGGATATATGTAATGCATCATGACTATAAAGAAATGAAGTCTGTTGTTGATAAAATGTATGTTCTTATTGATAAGACACTTCAACAAGCTTATAAACCCGCAGTACTTGTTTTTGAAGCGAAATATTATCTATTCTATGAGAACAATAGAGATAAAGCAACCGAGCTCTATAATACAGCTACCGTACTAGCCGAAGCTTTTGGTGACCAAGTCTTCATCAAAAATCTTAAAATGGAAATGGAAAATGATTTAGATACAAGTAACGAATCAAAGTGACATAGATGTCCTTTTGATTCGTTATTTTTTTGTTTATACTCGTTCATATAATCAAATAGGAGAAATCAAGATATGACAAACCTTATCGTAGCAAAACAGTTAACCAAAGAATTTCAAAAATATAAAGCAATCGAAAATCTAAACTTCACAGTTGAAAAAGGTGAAATTCTAGGTTTCCTTGGACCATCAGGTTCTGGTAAAACGACAACAATCAATATCTTAACAAGTCAACTCACTCCTAGTCAGGGAGAAACTTATATTTTGGGCAAATCATCCCTTCAGTTAAAAGAAGATGATTTGTCAAAGATTGGTTTAATCACTGAAAATAGTGGTTTTTATGAAAAATTGACACTTTATGACAATCTTCTATTCTTCGCAAAACTCTATAATGTTTCGACAGAGTATGTTGATGATTTGTTAAAACGTGTAGGTCTTTATGACCATCGTAAAACCTTGGCAGAAAAGCTCTCTACAGGGATGAAACAACGGATGCTTTTAGTGAGAGCTATCATAAACAAGCCAAAAGTTCTCTTTCTTGATGAACCTACTTCTGGACTAGATCCATCAACGTCTCAAACCATTCATTCTCTTATTGAAGAACTAAAACAACAAGGAACAACCATTTTTCTGACGACACATGACATGCACGAGGCTACAATTTTGTGCGATAAGATTGTACTTCTAAATAAAGGTAAGATTGTCGAAGAAGGTAAACCTGCTGAACTTATTCAGAAATATAATACAAATAAAATGGTAAAAGTGACCTACTGCTCAGGTCAAGAAAAAGTGATTCCTTTCTCTGAATTAAATCATATTAGTGCTACTCAAGATATTCAAACCATCCACTCATGTGAACCAACTTTAGAGGACATCTTCATCCAACTTACAGGAGGAAAACTTAATGTTTAACCAATTAAAATCTTTACTATGGCTTAGAAAGCGAGTTATCAAATCTAATAAAACCATTATCCTACAAATTCTCCTTCCTTTAGGGTTTGCCTTTCTCTACAAACATATCTATGAGATTCAAGGTAGCCTAAACAACTCAATGAAAGTCAATCTATTAGTCAACTGTTTAGCCCTATCTTTGAGTTTATCAGTTGGAAATCCAATCAGTACTATTGTTTCCGAAGAAAAGGAAAAAAATATTTTAAGAACCTTATTTTTAAGTGGTGTTAACAGTAAAAACTATATTCTTTCAGTTTTATTTTATCCAGTGCTTATTAGCTTAGTTATGACAACTGCTATTCCGAGAATACTCGAACTTAATATTGAAAATAATTATGGTCCTTATCTTATCATCTCGCTTGCTACAGCTTTAGTAATGATGCTGATTAATCTTTTCATCGGATTAATCAGTAAAACTCAAGTATCTGCCCAAGTAATTAGCCTTCCAGTATCAATGATTAGTATGTTTATTCCAATGCTTTCAGGGATTAGTAAAGATTTCGATAATGTCACGAAGTACAGTTATATGGGATTGTTCACAAAATCTATAAGCCAGCTTGAAAGCTTTAAGTGGCAAGACCAAATAGCAAGCTCACTTTCTCTACTAGCCTGGTTGCTCCTCTTTGCTACACTGACCATTCTACAATCTAAGAGATTACGAAAAATATCCTAATTCCAAACCACAACCATCTAAACTGAGTGTTAGATGGTTATTTTGTTTATTCCCCATCTTTTTCTCTAACCATAAAAAGACAAATCCCTGGAGTCTTTTCATTCACATGATTTTAAGGTATATTATTATATAATTAAAACTCAAAGGAAATACAGATGTCTGAAGAGATTAAAATCGAGATTGGAAAAAGAATTCGTGAAGAACGTGAGCGACTTGGTTTAACACGTGAGCAAGTTTGTGATACCGAAGAAGAATTAACAGTAAAACAACTGATGAGAATTGAGCTAGGTCGTTCTTTACCAACCATTGTCAAACTGCAATACATCAGTGATAAATTGAGTGTTTCCCTCAACTATTTGTTAGGTGAAACAAAACTAGACATTCCTGAGGAGTACTATCAGGCTAAATATAAACTCATGAAGTCTCCTGTCTATGGCGACCTCGAACGTATCAAGAAAAAGCTAAAAGATATTGAGGAACTCTACGACAACTATATTGATATTCTACCAGAAGAAGAACTATTAACCATTGATATCATTGAAAGAACCCTGAATTTTATATCTGAAGAGAAGAAAGAAGATCTTGTTGAGATTGTATATGAAGACTATTTGAACCAGGTATTAAAAAAAGAAGAGTACACCTTGAATGACCTTCTGCTAATAAAATACTATACCTTTCAATGTCAAGTTGGTGACTATGATGAAGAAATTGTTGAAAGTTTTCGATGTAAATTAATTAATCAAGAATTACAAGGGGAAGAGCTAGTTAATGTTGAACTACTAGGGGCATTGTCAACTATAGGTGGAATCTATGTGATGCATCATGATTATAGAAATATGAAAACTATTGTCGATAAAATGCATACTATTATTGATAAGACGCTACAACATGCTTACAAACCCGCCGTACTCATTTTTGAAGCGAAATATTATCTATTCTATGAGAACAATAGAGATAAAGCGACTGAGCTTTATAATACAGCTACCGTACTAGCTGAAGCTTTTGGTGATCAAGTCTTCATCAAAAATCTTAAAATGGAAATGGAAAAAGATTTAAACATAAAATAGAAAATATATCATCAACATTTTAAACATGATTCATTCCAAATGTAATAACTACCAAAGAAGCATCTGAAGTTAAACTCAGATGCTTCTTATCTTTCCTGAATATCGTTGAGTAAACGAAAGTTTTTCGGCAACGAATTTTTGAGTGAAATCATTGTCTTCTCTCAAATCCCTTAAACGTCGGTACATCAATCTTTCTCCTAAGGAAAAGTATAGAGGAAAAATTTTATGTATTGTCCTAATTGGACAATATGAAATATACTCAATAATATCCACTAGTATTCAAGTATATTGATTGATGCTTTATTGTTTGAAACAGAAAAATAATAAAGTATATTCCATTTATAGAGGGTTGATATGTCTTATTTATATTATTTGTAGGTATTTATTTACTTTATTTGATAATAACTCTTGATCCATGTTTAAAGTACCAGTTATGATAAGAGGTTCCAGAAATGTTAGACCTGTCAAATACTGAATCGTAGTGATAGGCTTTAAAATCTCTTCAATTGTTACATGGAAGCGGCCGTTTCTCGTGTAGTCATATTGCCCAGCTTCAAAACTAGCTACCAACATGACTTCCTTGCCTTGTAAGGCAGTACCAGTCGAACCATAGGCCCAACCGTATTCAAAAACAACGTCAAACCACTGTTTCATGAGGGCTGGCGTTTGGTACCAATAAATTGGGAACTGGAGTACAATGCGATCACTTACCTCTAGAATCTTTTGCTCCGTTTTGACATCAATGTCAAAATTGGGATACAGTTGGTACATATCTCGCACGTCATAACCAGCTCCAGCAGCAGCTGTTGCCAGTTCTTTATTAATGCGTGAGCCCGTTTTTAATTGAGGGTGAAATGTAAAAATTGTGGTTTTCATATCGTTTCTCTTTCTTATCTTAATTATGCTTGACCTTCCTTAGACACAAACCATACATCAAAAACGCACTAGAAACACATTACTCAAATGCAAAATTGGAGGGGACCAATAAGCTTATCAAAGACATCAAACGTCTGGGCTTCGGTTTTAGAAACTTTATTAACTTTAGGAAGCGTGTTTTCATCACTCTGAACATACAAAAAGAGAAAACCTATCAGGTTCTCTCTAGATGTTAGCTTTTCGTCACCCACTACAGTTGACAAAGAGCCATATTTAACCTGTCTACTTGACAGGGGGCATATCAATCATAGCGGGTGGTTTATTTGTTTCGCACCTTCGGAGCGAAACGGACTAATAGTCACATAATAAAAAGGAATTAAGCAACCAAACGCTACTTAATTCCTTGGAATTATCTCATCACCTCTATTAGCCTTTAAATTTTGATAGACTCTATTTTCTAATTAATATGACCAATATTGTCAATACTAACCCTTTCAATCAATTCATTAGTTGTCGAAACTAAGTACATTAATAAATCCAAAAAGAGTATCAATAGTAAAGTAAACTAAATAATTGAGTTATAAATGGCTATTTTCACAAAACTGTTTCATCATCACACTATCTCAGTACACAAACCATTTTTCTATAGCTTTGTCTTAATCTTGATCTTTTTTCTTTAATCCAAGAAACGCACCTAAGGTAAACATTATTCCGGCAACTAATGACATGAAGACTTCGCTAACTGTTCCGGTTTTTGGCAACCTATCATTGTTAGTAGTTGATTTACTATCAATATTGGTATGTTTATTATCTATGTTCTCTGGTTCATTAAGATAAACTTCCTTCTTATTTTCAAAGTTTTTATCATTTTCATCAGGAACTTTAGCTGTGACATCCTTAGTTGAATCAGATTTGTGTGAATGATTTTCTCTTTGTAAATCCTCCTTTTTGTAATTTTCATCTAAGTGACTATGATTTTCTTGCACGTTATCTTTCTTTTTCGATACATCAAAAGTAGGTTTATTTTCCTCCTCCTTTTTCTCCTCTATTTTCTTGAATACAGGTTTTATAAGAGTATCTTTTGATACATTAATAACATAGCCAGCATCTTTTTTCCCTTCGACACCAGAAATTTCCCAGCCATCAAATTGATATCCTTTTTCTAATTCACCCTTATAGACAGGTAAAATGAAATCTTCTTCCGACACTATCGTTGAACTCATTTCTTTTCCATTTTGAATGGTCACAGTTACCGTATGAGGTTTTAGTTCGCTTACCTCTCCCGTATCTTTGTTTAAAATGAATTCTTTTACGGTTGTATTTCTTGCAAAATCTTTTACAACAATCTTAATGTTTAGTGTCTTATCTGTTAGTTGTTTAATATCATCAAATGATTTATATTCTTTTCCATTTACATAAATATGTTTGTCTTGAATCTCACCATCGAATCCATTATTTCTTTTATCATTGATATTAAAGACTACAGATTTTCCGTCAGCATATTCAATACTAGTATTTCCCTTAGGATCAATGTTTACTTCTGGTTTAACATTATCATATAAAAATTGATAGTGTACTCCAACCGCTTTCGCATTCAAATCGCTATAGCCAGTTTGAAGATAAACATTTCCATCCATATCTGTTACCTTATCTGGAAATCCGTTTGCTTTATAGTCTTTCATTCCCCAGTCCATGATGTCACCGTCTTTAACATTAAGCTTAATATTAAAATCTCTAGTGTTATCAATGTGTAAATCTCCGTAGATTAAATAATTATCTACAACCGATTCATTAACTCTCAACTCCCAGTTAAAACCACCCTTATCAGAAATCTTACCTCTTAAATAAAATTCTGGATTTCGTACATAAATTTTATTAGATTTAGATGGATTAAAGTAGTTCTTGTCCATTGAAAGATTTACTGGTTTTGCATCAATAAATAACATAGAGCCATCTTCTTTTATAGCTTCTACGTTGGACTCATCCTCCCCATGATACTCTTTATCATCTTTACCAAATAATACCAGTTTAGAAGAATCTGTTACAAGATTTCCATCTTTATCGATTGCCTCCCCTTTATCATTCATTTTAAAGGTAAACACTTGATATTTTACAATGTTAAAGCCATCCAAAGCCGACATTAATACTGATTGAGTACTTCTTCCATCTTCAACATTTCTACTATCAGCATAAATTATTTTTTCTGATAGGACTCTTAGATTAGGATTGGCCTTTTGTATTTTTGCTATATCTTCCTGGCTATAAACTCCATTTCCTTCTAACATATCCGTTTTTCCAGGATTATAGGTAGTCACTTTTAGTGCATAGCCTTTTCTTAGAATGATGTTATCCTTTAACAGATATTGTTGTTTTTCTGAATCAGAATAGATTTTACCAGATTCCATTTCCGTTAAATTGTTTGGTTTGTTCTTTGAAAGATCACCTTCTCCTAATTCTATTACATTCCCATAACTTGATGTATAGGGATATTCTGTTTTAGTTTCCTTATTTTTTTCAGGCATTCTAATTTTAGTTTCAGCTTTTATCTGATCATCATCTTTAACAAAGAATCTCATATCTCCTGCAAAAGCTAATCCATCCACAATATCATTAATATTAGCGTATAAATCAAATGTCATCGTTTTTGAGTGGGAATCATACTTAGTCGTTTTGATTTCTACAAATCTATAGTTATTGCCGTAATATACCTTGGCATTTTTAGAAACATTACTTATCTTTCCAAGAATTTCAAAGTGTCCATCTTTAGACGGGCTTAGAACACCATAAATTTTTGATTTGATTTCGTCAAGTTTTTCAGTTTCATATTGTAAGGCACTACCATCGTCATAAGCAATGATATTTCCCTTATCATCGTATTTATAATCGTATTCCTCTGTTCTCTTACCAGTTTCACTTGTAAAGTCATCAACTTCTCTAAATTTCTTTTTAATGAGTTTCTTTAAGTCTTTACTTTCAAAATCTCTAATTGTTGAAATAGTTTTATGAATAGTCAAGCTTGATTTTTCTTCGATAGACTCTTCATTTTCTTGATGATTTTCTTCCTCAGTTGTATCTTTTTTAAGACTATCCTCTTTTCTATTTTCTAAATTTTTAAATTTAGATTCGGAAATCTCGCCAAGCTTTTGGTATTTAGATGAATCTTGATCAGGATCTACTAGATAATAGGAAATCATCCCCTTTTCATCAGCATGATCAGCAAATTTAATTCTATGAATCTTTGTGAAATTGCTAGATCCATCTAATGCAATGACTTCAATGATTTTTCCTCTTAAATCTCCTGCACCATTAATTTCATAAATAGTATTTCCGTCTTTGTCTAGTTTCCTATTTCTTCCTTGACCCTCACCTGCATAAGTTACTTCAAGATTTTTCTCAACCTCTCCATCTTCATTAACCAGAGCAGCGCCTGCATACCAAACTTCGTTTGCAATCTCGTCAAATTTTTCAGGATGTTCTTTTTGATCTCTCGCAAATAAGGTTTCATTCTTGTATTGATCTTTTACCTTGTGATAAGTATCCTTTGTAATCAACTTAATTTTTTCAGGATTTGAAAAATCAACCGAAACAATCTTAGGGGCTGTATTATCAATTTTTACAGGAATATAGGAAACCTGCCATGGGTAATCTTTAGTTAATCTATATTTAAATTTATAGAAATATTGACCTTCTGCAATCGGTTCAAATTGTCCTCTTATCTTAGTAGCAGGATCTTTGGTATCCTTGCTTTCTGGTGCATTTTCTTCTCTACCTCTAGGGTTATAGATGAGTCCATCCCATTTCAAGTCGCTCCAAACTTTTAGCTTAGAAGATTTGATTCCCTTTGCATCATTTCTCTTAGAGTTTAAAATTCCTCTAATAAAGTGTTCTCTCGAAATGACTTTTAAGTCTCTTTGATTTTCTCCCTCTTTATTTGTATTTACTATTGAAATCAATCCTTCTTCTGCACTTCTTAATACAAGTGGAGAAGGTGTTAATCCTCTCCCAAGTTGAGCATCTTGAGGATTTCCATTTGAATCTAAAGGATAAATTTTAGCAATATTAGAACCACTTGATGATGGTGCGTTGATCCCTTCGTTATTGAAAGCAAACAATTCTGGATTTTGATCTAGGGATGTTGTATTTTTATCTTTTCTATTTTGTATAACTCCTGCTGGATTAAATTTATCTATACCTTCTCCACCAATCCCCTTATTTAAGGTTCCTGGAATTTTCGGTTTGCCATCATCATCATAACCTTCCATTGTTTTTGATTTTGAACCTTCTTCCCAGGCCCATTTATCAAGGATTGGTTCGTGGTTCCAATTCCCAGCAAATCCCATTAGAGGCATCGATAAAGAAGGTTGGAAGTTTATTTTCTTCCCGTTGGAGTTCAGAGCTTCCATTTCTTCCACTGACTCAAAATGAATAAATGATTCTACAAATTTATTTTTGTTTTTAGCCTCCCCAACATTTATAACCGCATTTAAATCAAAGCTAGAATTTGGACCTATAGTGAAAGTGTCATGCTCAAATGTAATATTTGCTCCTTTGATTTTTTCTGGGTGGATTTCTGGAACAATTTGCTTACCATCTGGAGATTTTTCATCTTTGTATGTTTCATCTAGTTTGAGTCTGTCAGTTAGAGCATCTGTAGTTATAGCAGATGCTGAAACTTTAAAGGTTAAAGGTCTGTTTGATGCATTGTGAAGCTTAATTGTAAAATATTTTTTATCTCCTTTTATTTCTTTAAGAGAAATAGAACCATAAGAGTTTACCAAACCTTTAGAATCCGTGTTTTTAAAAGTAGCTACGACTTCATTTCTCAAAGCATTGGCAACATTAATTAGCCCTGCTCCCTGTTGTCTAGGTGATGCAAAGTATTGACTTTTTTCTTTCCAAGAAGTTGCATCCATCATAGGGCGTGCAGTATTTTGTAGGGCTATTTTTGTAAGACTTGTAAGATCTATTTTGTCATCTCCCTTAAGATTTTTCAACACAGGTCTTTCAAGCATTTCCTTTAATTTTGGTCTAATCAAAACAGTAGAAGCTGCCACGATTGGAGTTGCCATACTAGTCCCTGACATATAACCATAAGTTGATTTCCCATTAATGACATTGAGAGTGGATTTAATATTTTTACCGGGTGCTGAAACATCTGGTTTTAAAAGTAAATCTATTCTTGGTCCCCAAGATGTGGACCCTGCTGGAACGATGATCTCTTCTTTATACAGTTCTTTGTCTGTGTCAGGTGCAAACTTAAAGTCAATCTCTTTTTCGTCACCTACATTCGGTTTATTAGAATTATAGCTTGCCATATCAATTGGATAGTATTGCTCCAATTTATCTTTAAAATCTTCTTTATTATTCCTTTTAACCTCAGTTTTTTTATCAGGGTTAATCATGTTCCATAACTTTACACCATCATCTCCTGAAATTGAAAAAACTTGACTAGTAGTTCCTTCATCCTCCTCATATCCCATAGCTGGAAGCTCTGTCCAATTATCTCTATTGTAGTAATTTACAGTATTTACAACCATAATGCCACGTGCACCCTTATCCGTTGCACGTTTAAAAGCATTTTTTAACTCCTTTGTATAAATTCTATCCATTACTGCAATTTTGCCTCTAAGATCCAATCCTATCAAATCTTTGTCTTGCCCCTTGCCTATATATACAAATTTTAATTTACTAGAAGCTTTTGATCCTTCTTCATTTGTTATGATTTTATTCTTATCGAAAAAGGCACCTATATTTCTATATTTAAAACTTTCTCCACCTATGTTAACTTTATCAAACTCAACTGTTTGATTTTTAGCAGATGCGACTGCTATCGCATCTTCATGTGCTGCAGTTCGTGTTACATTTCCAGTGTCGGTCATTTTCAGATTATTATTTGCCACTAAATCCCATGAAGAACTTGAAGCAGAAGTCGCATAGTTACCCGTAGCTACAACCATTGGAATGCCTGCTTTTCTTAATGCTCTAATAGCTTGCCAATATTTCTCACCTACAAGACCTGTTCCTGTAAAGCCAGATGATATCGAAACAACATCGACATTGTGTTTGATCGAATCTTCAATAGCATGAAACATTGTTTCATCTCCTGCGAAGCCAGATCCTGCGTCAGAGTACATTTTATAAGAGAAAATCTGTGCATTAGGAGCAATTCCATCTATTCCGTTAAAGTTTTTAATATCTTTTTCAGTATCATTTCCCGCAAGAATCCCTGCAATATGCATCCCATGTGGATCAAAATAATCGCTTCCATCATCAGCTTTTTCTACAGTAATTTTACCACCATTATAATAATTGAAAGCATGAGGGATTTTATCACTCAACCAGAAATTTTTATCAGTACCTTTTAAGTCTTCTTTTTTAAATCTCATTGAGTCTTTAGCATCATCATCAATCCTCATGGCCTTATGCCTATAATCCGTTCCCGTATCGATATTTGAAATGACCATACCTCTACCATCAAAGTTTTTCCCAAATGGTGCATTGATAGATTTTAGGTAATCGATTGCCTCTTCAACTCCAATTTCTTTTCTAGCATGATTCATCATAGGTTGGACTTTTTGTGACCTTTCAACCGATGAAATACCTTCTATTAGTTTAATTATGTCCAGAGTATCTTTGGTTGTTTCAATAGCGCTACCGTTAAAAATTCTATCATAAGTATATAAAACTTTTGTATTCTTAAGATTTGATAGTTCCTTGATTGCTTTTTCTCCAGATTCTTTATCTTTAAATTCAGCAATATAGACAAGTTTATCCTCTTTTTTGGGACTTTCTGGGTCTTTACTTGCAGACGAGTCCGCTTTATCTCCTTGGGATTGATTGGAATTTTCTTCTTTGATTTTTGCTTCTTCATTGCTAGTGTTATTGTCTATCACAGGATTTTTACTAACAACTTCTTTTTCCTCAATAATTGTTGTTTTCTTTTCTTCAGTATCCTTTGAAGTTTCTATAACATTATGAATATCTTCAAGTTTTTCTTTGTTTTCGTTTTGTTTACCTACTACTGTTTCTTTATCAGATATTTTTAAAGAATCTTCAGAACTAGGTGTATCTGCTAGGATTACCTCATTAGGGACATATGCTGCTAAAATAACTGCAGCTGTGGTTAATGACAATACTGTACTTTTTTTCATTTTAATTCCTTACATATTTATTTAACTTCCAATAGATAGTAAACTTTAACTTTGCTAGCATTTGTTATAAAAAGTTTTACTAATACTCTTCGAAGATCGCTTCAAACCGCGTCAACGTCGTCTTAGCGTATGTATGGTTACTGACTTCGTCAGTTCTATCTACAACCTCAAAGCAGTGCTTTGAGCAACCTGCGGATAGTTTTCTAGTTTGCTCTTTGATTTTCATCGAGTATAAGTATTATCTAGGAAATAGAGTAGTACATTTATATATAATTGTTAGCTCTCCAGAAAAATAGTATATCATTTAAAAAATTTAAGTCAAGAAAAATTAACCTACATTAATTTATTTTTTAATAAGCGTTAAAAACATAGAGTCAAAAACTTTCGTAGTTAGCTGGGGTACATTATCAGAACATTCACACCATCAAAAATAGTAGCAATCAACTTAAAGCACTAGCAACATCACAAAGTCAAACATCATTAATGAAATATCAGCGCTATTAAACAATATAAAAAACCGCTAAGAATAAGACTTAACGGTTATCTTCTACATATCTATTTTTTCAAATCCTCAGTCGTTTATCTACCTATAACCTAGACTTTACGAGTGCCTTGCTCTACCAACTGAGCTAAATTGGCTAACACTTTTATAGTATGGCACTCTCAATTTTTTGTCAGGAAGTTTTAAACGATTTTCTTTATCAAAATCTGGCAAGGATTCTGGGGATCCCATAGTTGAGGAAAAATCTCTAATTTTTTAAAACCAACACTTCGATAAAAGACATTTGTTCGATCATAATCTTTATTAGAGCCTTCTGCTACTGTTTTTACCTGTAGGTAGTCTACTTGTTTGCGTGCTTCACTTTCTAAAGTAGCAAGCAATTGACTCCCAATTCCTCTACCTTGATTAGCTTTTTTTACGCCGAGACAATCAATCTCTGCACACTCTTCACTAGAATAGGACAAGCTTACAAATCCAGTCAAATCACTCTCCTGATAGGCTGCCCAAACTTGCAAATCTTTGGCTCCTTCGATGTAGGCTTGCGTGCTTTCAGGTATTCCAAACCATTCTGGCAAATCCTTTAAAACCTCATCAACAACTGCCATTTTTTGATCTTCATCCTTGACTTCTTCAATTGTAAACATCATAAGTTCCTTTCTTGATTTTAGTCTTACTTTCCCCCTTACGAGCCAGCACTTTCGTAGGCATTCAAGCCCCTATCCCAGAGTTTGAGGGAAATGAAAAAGAAGACAAGGGAAATCAGAATCAAACCACCGATATCAAAGAGCCCATTCTTACCCTGCAAGAAATAACTGGCAGGATAGTAAGCCGTAAAGGCAAATGGCACGATAAAACTGATCAACCAACGAAGGAGCGAATTGTAAATGGAAATCGGGTACTTGGCAAAATCATTGAACATATAAAAAATATAAATCATGGCGCCTGACTGTTTAGTCCAAAAAGCGATACTGGCTGTCGCTATTTTCAAGGAAGTATAAATCAAGGTAGCAAATGGAATACAGACTAGGAAAATCAGGAATTTGGGAAGCGTCCAAGCAATGCTTGATACTGTTGTTCCCAATAGAATGCAACCGACCAAAAGTTCCCCCAAGGCATCAATCTGAAAGGTCTCAACCAGAATATGAAAGAGAGGGTTGATAGGACGAGTCAAATACTTGTCAAATTCCCCTTTTCGGACTAGTCGTTGACCTAAGGCCCAGAGATTGTCAAAAAAGAGATGATCTAATCCCTTTGGAATTAAGGAAAATCCATAGATAAAGGCAATTTCTTGAAAGGTCCAACCTTCTAGCGAGGGGATGTGTTGAAATATGACATTGAGAAACAAGAGGTTTAGGCCTTGAGTCAGAAAGACTCCCAAGACACCAACCACAAAATCCACCTTGTATTCCATGATTTGCTTGATGTATTGTCTGATAAAAATCAGATGCATGCGTTGATATTTTTTCATCCTAACCTCCC
>ERZ1699240.272-NODE-272-length-14172-cov-4.949377_pt1 | contig 14172 bp, 15 predicted proteins | sample MGYA00581535_ERZ1699240 | MGnify/ENA primary metagenome ERZ1699240 (study PRJEB42319, sample SAMD00040327) | human oral metagenome | material: saliva | host: Homo sapiens | study: EMG produced TPA metagenomics assembly of PRJDB4115 data set (Metgenomic analysis of... | reverse complement strand
ACGCAGTGGTTGAGTGGGCTCTACTACGCTGATTTCATCAGCTTTTACAGCCCTACTCAACTGTGCGGAGGTGGGACGACGAAATCGAATTCTAACGAATGACCGATTTCTGTCCCACTCTCTTTTTTCGGGCCTCTTCTTGGGAAAAATGAAAGGGATTTCTTTTTTCCACTGAAATTCAGAAAAATCGTCGAGAAATCAAAAAAGCGCTTTTCAAGCACCTAATTTTTTTGTATAATAGAGTTAGATAGTTATATATAAAAAAAGAAGTGAACCACATGATTACATTATTTTTATCACCGAGTTGTACATCATGTCGAAAAGCTCGGGCTTGGTTAAAAAAGCACGATGTTCCATTTAAAGAACACAATATAATGACAAGTCCTTTGAGCAAACAGGAGTTGACAAGTATATTGGCCTTGACCGAAAACGGAACAGACGACATTATTTCAACTCGTTCAAAAATTTTTCAAAAATTGGATGTTGATGTTGAAGATTTATCGATCTCAGCCTTGATTCATCTGATTGAGGAAAATCCAAGTCTCTTAAGGAGACCGATTATTTTAGATAACAAGCGCATGCAAATCGGCTTTAACGAAGACGAAATTCGGGCCTTCTTGCCGCGGAGTTATCGCAAACAAGAGTTACGCTCTGCCACTCTAAGAGCAGAAATAAACTAAGAAGTATGTCGAATGCAAAAAAATTATAGTTACCCACTGGACTTATCGTGGAGCACTGAAGAGCTTGCTTCAGTGCTTTCTTTTTTCAATAAAGTTGAAGAAGCCTATGAAAGTAAGGTAGAGGCCAAAGAATACATGGAAGCCTACCGCGCTTTTAAGAAGGTCGTGCCTAGTATCGGAGAAGAAAAACGTCTCGGACGGGAGTTCGAAGAAGTGAGCGGTTATTCTCTCTATCGTGCGACCCAGGCTGCAAAGCAAAAAGAGGAAGGATGGTTTTCTCTTGAAGAATAAATTAGAGTTTGCCAAACAAATCGTTTTAGAGGCTGGAGACTACTTGCGTCTTCATCTCCATGATGACTTGATGATCTCAAAAAAGACTGGGCCGACAGATTTGGTGACCCAGATGGACCAACAGGTTCAAAAGGATTTGGTTGAAAAAATCACAAATCGCTACCCAGAAGATCGGATTTTTGCGGAGGAAGATGGCCTTCGTTCACCGATTTCAGAAGGATCCGTTTGGGTGATTGATCCCATTGATGGGACCAATAATTTTGTGACCCAAAAGGAAGATTTTGCGGTGATGGTGGCCTATTTTGAAGACGGAATTGGTCAGTTTGGCCTGATCTACGATGTGATGCGGGATCACCTTTTTTACGGGGGTGGAGAATTCCCTGTGTATCGCAATGAGGTTGAACTGACGCCCTTTGTGGACCAACCTCTGGAAAACCTTTTGATTGCTTCAAATGTCGGCATGCTTGAGAAAAATGACTGGGGCATGGCCGATCTTGGTATGGACTCTCTTGGCATTCGGGTCTACGGAAGTGCCGGTATTAGTTTTTCAAAAATTCTCTCAGGTGGGATTCTAGCTTATTTTAGCTACATCTGGCCCTGGGATTATGCCGCAGCTGCGATCATGGGAGAACGGTTAGGTTATACCGTTTTAAATCTAAATGGAGATAAACCCAATTACCAGACAGTGGAACCCATTATGATGGTTCCAAAAGTGAAGTTAACAGAAATTCAAACCTATCTTAAGAAAGGGAGAAGTTAAATGAATTTTCCCAATGGTTTTAAAGAAAAATACCAGCATCTTCTAGGTGAGGATGCTGCTGCTTTTTTTGCGACCTTTGATCAAGAAGCAGTAGCAGCCTTTCGCACCAATCCTTTGAAAGAAGCACAAAAAGTATTTGATGATCCGATTCCCAATACTCCTTGGGGTCATTATGGAAAGGTCTCAGGGAAATCCATCGAACACGCAACGGGCTTGGTCTATTCACAAGAACCAGCAGCTCAGATAGTGGCCCAAGTCGCCCAGCCGAAGCCAGGGATGAAGGTCCTAGACTTGGCCGCAGCACCTGGTGGTAAGACGACGCAACTCTTGTCTTATTTGGACAATCAAGGACTCTTGGTCTCCAATGAAATCCACAAGGGACGCTCGAAAATTCTCGTAGAGAATGTCGAACGTTTCGGTGCCCGAAATGTATTGGTGACCAATGAGTCTGCCGATCGTCTGGCCAAAGTTTTCTCAGGCTTTTTTGATCTGATTGTACTAGACGCCCCGTGTTCAGGTGAGGGGATGTTCCGTAAGCAACCAGATGCCATGGACTATTGGTCCATCGATTATCCTCGAGAGTGTAGTCTTCTTCAAAGAGAAATTCTAGAGGATGCTCTCAAGATGTTGGTTCCAGGTGGTTCCTTGGTTTATTCAACCTGTACCTGGGCTCCTGAGGAAAATGAAGAGATCGTATCCTGGCTCTTAGATAATTTTGATCTAGAATTGGAAACGATCGAGAAGATCAATGGTATGGCAGAAGGCATTGACCATCCAGAAACGGCGCGCATGTATCCTCATCTCTTTAAAGGGGAGGGACAATTTGTTGCTAAGTTCCGTTATCTAGGAGAGAATCGTCCTGCCAAAATCCCTTCCAAAAAGGACCAATTATCTGCGGAGCAAAAGAAATGGTGGCAGGAGTTTTCTAAGAAACACTTGAAGATCACTCTAGAAGGTGTCCTCGAAACCTTTGGTGACGAACTCTACTTGGTTCCGCTTGATTTACCAGATTTGCGAAAAGTAAAAATCGCCCGAAATGGTTTGCACCTAGGGACCTTCAAGAAAAATCGATTTGAACCTAGTTTTGCCTTGGGCCTTGCTCTGAAACCGAGTGAGGTAAAAGAGACCGTTTCGATCACGCCTGAAGACTTTGTTCATTATGTGGCGGGAGAGACGGTTCAATTGAAGGAAACGCATCCAAATGGATGGTACCAGGTCCTTGTCGAAGGCAATGGTTTGGGCTTTGCCAAAGTGACCGGACAGACCCTGAAAAATTTCTATCCAAAGGGGCTTCGTTTTAGGTAAAATGCTGGGCAAAGAACTCGTTCTATGATATAGTGGAAGTACAGGTTTTTTTGAAAAAAACTTGTCAAAATCATAAGTGAAATAGTGAATTATCAAGGAGACATGATTTGAAAAAGTCTAAAAAGCTGATCCTAGGACTAGCAACGATCGTATTAGCAGGAAGTTTATCTGCTTGTGCTTCTTGGATCAATCGCGGAGAATCCATCACTGCTGTCGGATCGACTGCCTTACAACCCTTGGTTGAAGGAGTAGTAGATCGCTACATTGAAGAACATCCTGGTAAGATTGTAAATGTACAAGGAGGAGGTTCTGGTACAGGACTTTCACAAGTTCAATCAGGCGCTGTGGACATCGGAAATAGTGACCTGTTTGCAGAGGAAAAATCTGGGATCGATGCCTCTAGTCTGGTCGATCATCAGGTAGCCGTAGCAGGGACAGCCATCATTGCCAATAAAAATATCTCGATCGACAATCTGACAACGGAGCAATTGCGAAAGATCTTTACAGGTGAATATACCAACTGGAAGCAGTTGGGTGGTCAAGATCTTGAGATCACGATTGTGAACCGTGCCGTAGGTTCTGGTAGCCGTGCTGTTTTTGATGCCATTATCATGGATGGCAAACAACCCAAGCAGGCACAAGAGCAAGACTCTAATGGAATGGTGAAAAACATCGTTTCTCAAACGCCAGGAGCCATCTCTTATCTAGCCTTTACCTACTTGGATAGCAGTGTCAAAACCATGAAGCTTAATGGCTATCAACCAACCAAAGCCAATGTTGTCAACAATAACTGGCCAATCTGGTCTTACGAACATATGTATACCAAGGGAAAACCTAATGAGTTGTCTAAAAAATTCATTGACTACATGATGACGGATGAGGTTCAGCAAAAAGTTGTTGGCAAGATGGGTTATATCCCGATCAATGACATGAAAGTCACCCGTGATTTAAAAGGGAATGTGTCAAAAAAATAAAAGAATTAGGTAAAAAATGAACGAAGTAGCAAAAAAAATGCTGACGAAATCAAAAAACTCCCGCCTAGAAAAATTTGGGAAAACCATTACTTTTTTATGTATGAGTTTGATTGTTGTCGTCGTTGCCATGATTTTGATTTTCGTGGCCCAAAAAGGTTTATCGACTTTCTTTGTCAATAAAGTCAATATCTTTAGTTTTCTATTTGGGAGTACTTGGAATCCTGCTGCAAAGGAATTCGGAGCCCTACCAATGATTCTAGGTTCCTTTATTGTAACCTTGCTTTCTGCCCTCTTGGCAACGCCGTTTGCCATTGGTGCAGCAGTTTTCATGACAGAAGTCTCACCCAAAGGAGCTCGTTTCTTGCAACCAGCCATTGAGCTCTTAGTGGGGATTCCTTCAGTTGTTTACGGATTCATTGGCCTTCAAGTGGTCGTCCCATTTACGCGTAGTCTCTTTGGAGGGACTGGTTTTGGGATCCTCTCAGGGGTCTTTGTCCTCTTTGTTATGATCCTGCCAACAGTCACCTTTATGACCACGGATAGCCTCCGAGCTGTTCCCCGTCATTACCGGGAAGCTAGTATGGCCATGGGAGCGACCCGCTGGCAAACCATTTGGCATGTCACGCTCAAGGCAGCCCGCTCTGGAATCTTTACAGCGGTTGTCTTTGGTATGGCACGTGCCTTCGGGGAAGCCTTGGCTATCCAGATGGTGGTCGGAAACTCGGCAGTGGTGCCAACCTCACTCACTACACCAGCTTCCACCCTCACCTCTATTTTGACCATGGGAATCGGAAATACCGTCATGGGTACGGTCAATAACAATGTTCTTTGGTCACTCGCCTTGGTATTGCTCCTCATGAGTCTTGCCTTTAACAGTGTGATTAAACTGATTACGAAAGAAAGAGGTAAGAAGAACTATGCACGCTAAACGAATGGATAAAATTGCGACAGGAGTGCTGTATGCTATTTCAGGGATCATCGTTGCGATTCTTGCCTCATTGATCCTTTATATCTTGGTCCGTGGCTTGCCCCATGTATCTTGGCACTTCTTGACTGGGAAATCTTCTTCTTACCAAGCAGGAGGAGGGATCGGAATTCAATTGTATAATTCCTTCTTCCTCTTGGTCATTACCTTGGTGATTTCCTTCCCACTTTCTCTTGGAGCTGGGATTTACCTCTCTGAGTACGCTAAAAAAGGTCGCTTGACCAATTTGGTTCGTACCTGTATTGAGATCTTGTCTTCTTTGCCATCTGTCGTTGTAGGTCTCTTTGGTTACCTGGTCTTCGTTGTCCAGTTCAAATACGGATTTTCGATCATTTCAGGGGCCTTGGCCTTGACCGTCTTTAACCTGCCACAGATGACCCGCAATATCGAAGATAGCTTGCAGCACGTTCACCATACACAGCGCGAAGCAGGTCTAGCATTGGGCTTGTCTCGCTGGGAAACCGTGATTCATGTCGTGGTACCGGAGGCTCTTCCAAGCATTATTACTGGGGTCGTATTGGCATCAGGACGGATCTTTGGGGAAGCCGCTGCCTTGATCTATACAGCAGGTCAATCGGCTCCAGCTCTTGATTGGTCAAACTGGAACCTCTTTAGTGTGACGAGTCCGATTTCGATCTTCCGTCAGGCTGAAACCTTGGCCGTCCATATCTGGAAGGTCAACAGTGAAGGAACCATTCCAGACTCGATCGAAGTCTCAGCTGGTTCTGCCGCCGTTCTTTTGATCTTTATCTTGATCTTTAACTTTGGAGCCCGCAAACTCGGAAGTTACCTCCATAAAAAACTAACATCTGCTTAAAGGAGAAGAAATGTCAAAATACAATTGGGATGAGAGACACATCATTACTTTTCCTGAAGAAAAGGTGGTCCTATCGACTAAAGATTTGCATGTCTATTATGGAACGAACGAGTCCATCAAAGGCGTCGACATGCAGTTTGAAAAAAATAAGATTACAGCCTTGATCGGTCCTTCAGGATCTGGGAAATCAACCTACCTCCGTAGTTTGAACCGGATGAATGATACCATCGATATTGCGCGTGTAACGGGTGAAATTTGGTATGAAGGAATCGATGTCAATCGTCCAGATATCAATGTTTATGAAATGCGCAAGCACATTGGGATGGTTTTCCAACGGCCCAATCCTTTTGCCAAATCGATTTATAAAAACATCACCTTCCCGCATGAACGCGCTGGAGTCAAAGACAAGAAGATCTTAGACGAATTGGTCGAAACTTCTTTGAAACAGGCAGCTCTATGGGATCAGGTCAAGGATGATCTTCATAAATCAGCCCTGACACTTTCAGGTGGCCAACAGCAACGACTTTGTATCGCACGGGCCATCTCTGTGAAGCCAGATATCTTACTCATGGATGAGCCAGCTTCAGCGCTTGATCCGATCGCGACAGCGCAATTAGAAGAAACCATGCTTGAGCTGAAGAAGGATTATACCATTGTCATCGTGACCCACAGCATGCAGCAAGCAGCCCGTGCTAGTGATTATACTGGTTTCTTCTATCTTGGAAACCTCATCGAGTACGATAAGACTTCGAATATTTTCCAAAATGCGAAATTGCAATCGACCAACGATTATGTATCGGGTCACTTTGGATAAAGTAAAATGACAACAAAAAGGAAAATAGAATGACAGAACCAATTTTGCAAGTCAAGGACTTGTCGGTTTATTACAATAAAAAGAAGGCTCTAAATAGCGTCTCCTTGGACTTTGCTCCAAAGGAGATTACAGCCTTGATTGGTCCTTCAGGATCAGGGAAATCTACCCTTTTAAAAGCCATTAACCGCATGGGGGACCTTAACCATGAGGTTACAACCACAGGCACCATCCTCTACAACGGTCACAATATCTACGGACCACGGACCGATACGGTCGAATTGCGTAAGGAAATCGGAATGGTCTTTCAACAGCCCAATCCCTTTCCAATGTCCATTTATGATAATGTGACCTACGGCTTGATGATTAATGGTGTCAAGGACAAGGCTGTCTTGGATGAGGCAGTTGAAACCTCACTGAAACGTGCTTCCATCTGGGATGAGGTCAAGGATCGCCTGCATGATTCAGCTATCGGACTTTCCGGTGGTCAGCAGCAGCGGGTCTGTGTGGCGCGGGTTCTTGCGACCAGTCCAAAGATTATTCTTTTGGATGAACCAACTTCAGCGCTGGACCCGATTTCAGCTGGGAAGATTGAAGAAACCTTGTATGGACTAAAAGACCGCTACACCATGCTCTTGGTGACACGCTCCATGCAGCAAGCGAGTCGGATTTCCGATAAAACAGCCTTTTTCTTGGATGGCGATTTGATTGAGTACAATGATACCAATGAAATGTTCTTGAACCCAGCTAAGAAAGAAACAGAAGACTATGTCTCTGGTAAATTTGGATAGGAAGAAAATAAAATGTTACGAGTTCAATTTGAAGAAGATTTAGAAAAGTTGCATAACCAGTTTTATGCAATGGGAAATGAAGTGTTGACCCAAATCAATCGTACGGTCCGTGCTTTCGTGACCCATGACCGGGAATTGGCCCGCCAAGTCATCGAAGATGATACGGAGATCAACGAGTACGAAGTGAAATTAGAGCGTAAATCCTTTGAGATTATTGCCCTTCAACAGCCCGTTTCACAAGACCTTCGTGTGGTTATGACGGTCTTAAAAGCGGTCTCAGACTTAGAGCGGATGGGTGACCATGCGGTTTCAATCGCCAAAGCAACCATTCGCATGAAAGGTGAAGTCCGCATCCAATCTGTTGAAGAAGAGATCAGCAAGATGGGCCGTGAAGTCAAAGATTTTGTCGAAGCGACACTAGATGTTTACCTCAAAGGCGATGTGGATTTGGCCTATGAAGTTGCTTCACGAGATGAAGTCATCAACCATTACTTCGATAGCATCCAAGAATTAGCAACAGAAGAAATTCGGAAAAATCCAGAGTCCATCGTGACTGGTCGTGATTATTTCCAAGTGATCAACTTCTTGGAACGCATCGGAGATTATGCAAAAAATATCTGTGAATGGGTAGTTTACTTTGAAACAGGTAAAATTATCGAAATGTAAGATCATGGAGTCTTTTCGATCTCAGACAGGCATTGTCATGCTTGTCTTTTCTTTTATCCCAACTTTGTGATAAAATAGTTTTATTAGGGCTTTTGATTGGAAAAGCGTGAAACATTTAAAGGAGGAAATTATGCAAGCAGTTGCACATTTTGTAGAAACATTCGTTCCAGAACATTACGAAGTGTTTTTGGATTTAAGTCGTAAAACTAAGACCTTTAGCGGTCGTGTGGTAATCACAGGTCAAGCCAAGGCGGAAAAGATCTCGCTTCACCAAAAGGATTTGACCATCGAAACAGTAGAGGTAGCCGGTCAAGCTCGTCCATTTACGGTTGATGATGCCAATGAAGCAGTTTATGTTGAATTGGAAGGCAGGTCAAGTGACAGTTACTCTGACCTATTCTGGTAAGATCACTGACAATATGACTGGGATTTACCCATCTTACTACAGCATTGATGGTGTGAAGAAGGAAGTCCTTTCAACTCAGTTTGAGAGCCATTTTGCGCGTGAAGCCTTTCCAAGTGTGGACGAGCCTGAAGCCAAAGCAACGTTTGATCTTTCTTTGAAATTTGACCAAGAAGAAGGTGAAATTGCCCTATCAAACATGCCTGAAATTGATGTGGAAAACCGTAAAGAAACAGGTATTTGGAAGTTTGACACAACTCCTCGCATGTCTTCTTACCTCTTGGCCTTTGCGGCTGGAGACCTCCAAGGAGTGACAGCTAAGACTAAGAATGGAACCCTTGTCGGAGTCTACTCAACAAAAGCTCACCCATTAGAAAATTTGGACTTCTCATTAGATATTGCCGTTCGTGCTATTGAATTCTACGAAGACTACTATGGCGTTAAGTATCCAATCCCTCAATCCCTTCATATCGCTCTTCCAGACTTCTCTTCAGGAGCGATGGAAAATTGGGGCTTGGTAACCTACCGTGAAGTTTATCTCCTTGTAGATGAAAACTCGACTGCCCAAAGCCGTCAAACAGTGGCCTTGGTGGTGGCTCACGAATTGGCTCACCAATGGTTCGGAAACCTCGTGACCATGAAATGGTGGGATGACCTCTGGTTGAATGAAAGCTTTGCCAATATGATGGAATATGTCAGCTTGGATGCCATTGAACCAAGCTGGAATATCTTTGAAGACTTCCAAACAACTGGTGTGCCTGCTGCCTTGAAACGCGATGCTACAGATGGCGTTCAATCCGTCCATGTGGAAGTCAAACACCCAGACGAGATCAACACTCTTTTTGACCCAGCAATCGTTTACGCTAAGGGTAGCCGTCTTATGCACATGCTTCGTCGATGGTTAGGCGATGACGCCTTCCGTAAAGGGTTGAAGATCTACTTTGAAAAACACCAATACGGCAATACTATCGGTCGTGACCTTTGGGATGCTCTTGGGCAAGCTTCAGGTCGTGATGTCGCAGCCTTTATGGATTCTTGGTTGGAGCAACCAGGATACCCTGTTGTTTCAGCTTCTGTGGAAAACGATACCTTGATCATCCGTCAAGAGCAGTTCTTCATCGGAGAAAGAGAAGAAAAAGGACGCAAGTGGGTTGTTCCGTTAAATAGCAACTGGACGGGTATTCCAGATACCTTGGAAACTGAAGTCTTAGAAATTCCAAACTACAGTGCCTTGAAAGCAGCTAACAGCGGAGCTCTTCGCTTCAATACAGAAAATACAGCTCACTATATCAGTGACTACCGTGGGGAATTGTTGGAAGACATCCTTGCTGACCTTGCTAGCTTAGATAGCACTTCGAAACTACAAGTGGTTCAAGAACGCCGTCTCTTAGCGGAAAGTGGTCAAATTTCTTATGCAAGCCTCTTGCCAGTGATTGAACACTTGACAGAAGAAAGTTCCTACTTGGTTGTTTCAGCTGTTTCGAGCGTCTTAGCTGGAATCAGTCTCTTTGTGGATGAAGGAACTGAAACAGAAGCTGCCTTCCATGAGTTGTTGAAACGCTTGAACCGATACAACTTTGAACGCTTAGGTCTAGAAGCTAAGCCTGGTGAAACAGAAGAAGACGAAAAAGTTCGTCAGCTAATGATTGCTAATATGATCAAGGCCAATGATGAAGCTGCAAAAGCTCAAGCGAGCGCTATCTTTGAAGCGCATGCAGATGATTTGGAAAAACTTCCAGCTGCCATCCGCCTGCAAATCTTGGTCAACCAAATCAAGCACCAGGAAACCAAGGAGCTTAGCCAACAATACCTGGATACTTATGTTAAGACAGTAGATGGGAACTTTAAACGCCAGTTGGCGGCTGCACTTTCTTATACCAAGGATGAGGAAACTTTGGAAGCTCTATTGAAAGAGTGGAAGAACAAGGATGTGGTGAAACCTCAGGACTTGGCTATGAGCTGGTACTACAACTTCTTGCATGATGACTTTACCCAAGGAAGAACTTGGACTTGGGCGCGTGAAAACTGGGATTGGATCAAGAAAGCCCTCGGTGGTGATATGAGCTTTGATAAGTTTGTCATCTACCCAGCTAACTGTTTCAAGACCCGTGAACGCTTGAATGAATACAAGGCCTTCTTTGAGCCTCAATTGGATGATATGGCGATCAGCCGAAACATCAGCATGGGTATCAAGGAGATCGCAGCACGTGTGGATTTGATCCAACGGGAAAAGGCAGCAGTAGAAGCCGCTATCCTTGCGACGAAATAAATGAAATAAATTTATAAAAGATGCTACAGAATTTATTCTGTAGCATCTTTTGTTTTTCAATGAATCATTTGTATTGGATATCAAAGGAGAAGGATCATTAGTTTATTGGACTTGGTAAGAGAATCTCCGTTCGATAGTGGCCATTTTCTTTGAAACGCTTGATAGTTCCTTGGTATTCTTGTACTAGAGCATCAACGTTTCGTAAGCCCCAACCATCTCTTTGACGTGTTTTACGAGTCTCTTGTTCTTGTTCATTAAAGGTATTGTTGATCGAAATAAATAGGTTTTGTTGAAAATAACGTATATTTAGAGCCAAGGTTCTCTCCGATTTATCAGTTAATCGAAGACAGGCTGAAATACTATTATCTAAACAATTTCCTAAAATAACAGCTAGAATATCAGGCTGAATAGATAATTCTTGAGGGACAAAGCAGTCAATTTCCAATTCAATTTCATCTTCCACATCGTGCAGTTTTTGATTTAGTAAAAAATTAATTGTTGGATTTTTGGAGTAAAAGGTTTGTTTTCCTGAAATACTATCAGTTAACGAGTGAAGATACTTTCTAGCCTCATCTGGATTTTCTTCTAGAAGTGCCAACAGAGTTAAATGTTTATTTTTTAAGTCATGCCGAAGACTTTGCAATCGTTGGTATTCCTCTTGAGACTGTTGTGTTTCTCTTAATTGGAATTGAAGCTGTTCTTTATCTAATTTATTTTGATAATAAGTGTGCTGTTGTTGAGAAAGATGTAGAGTAAAATAAAGCGAGGAAAACGACAATACAATAAGAGACAAGAGTGAAATGACAGAAAGATAATCTGGTCCAAATACTTGCCCTTGAATAGCTGATACAGTAAAGGCAAAAATAATCGATAAAATCGGCACAATAAATTGATACAGCCAATTTCTTTTAGATGTTGCCATGCCTAACTTTTGATGTGTTCGAAATAACTGTCGAAGAACAAGTGTTATGATGGTTGAAAAAAGAAAACTAATGGCAAGGTAACCACTAATCAGTCCTAAATTTTTCGATACTTTTGACAGTGGAAGAAAAAGTTGGATAGCTTGATTGAGAACAGCTCCTGCTAATAATGTCAGGCTTGTCTGTAAGAATATCCAAAAGGAAGAATCACGAAAGGGGTAGCCAAAATAGAGTCCTACAAGAGAGGATTCTACAATACTAAGAAGGAGATTGCTCACTAAAAAAACGCGACTTTCTAAAAATATAAACACAAAAGCCACATGAAGAAGAAAGCAACAACAAAGGACTAAAAGTGTCTCTTTTGAATGTTTACTTTTGGAATTTGGCCTATAAAATAAAACACTTGCCAGAAATAAGTCAAACAAGATACTAATGATCCGCAATCCTATTAGCATTAGAAATTCCTTTCACTGAGATAGTTATAGTATTTTTCTTTAAAAGAAGACTGGAACTTACGACTAATTGGAAGTGAATGCTCCTCGGTTCCATTTAGCAAAATAGTTACTGTTTTCGCATCAAAATCTTTGATATATTTGGGATTTACAATATAAGAAGCATGAATTTGAATAAAATAATCAGGTAGTTTATCTAAAATTTCTTGAGTTTTCAGTAAGGACTTATAGGTATCTGCTAGTGTGTAAATAAAAACGGAACGCTTATCTTTCTCAAAATAGGTAATGTCACTTAAAGGAATAGAGTAACTTTGTTTTCCAAATGAGAAGTTAAAGATGGTTTGTCCTAAATCTAAATAGCGTAAAATTCTGTCTACTACCTTATTTAGCCTTTGAGGTTCAATGGGTTTTACTAAGTAATCAAAAGTCTGTACTTCAAATACTTGTTCCATGTAATCACGATAGCTGGTCACAAAGATAATAGGGATAAAAGGATTGAACTGACGAATTTCACGTGCAAGGTCAATTCCAGTAATTTGTGGCATATCAATATCCAAAAAAACACAATGTGTATCCCTTGTTAACTGTTCTAGCATTTTTTGTGGATTTGTATATAGTTTTGTTTCTACAGGAACCTTGTCGTAAGAAAGTAAATACTGTTCTAACTGACTAGCATCTCTAGTTGAGTCATCACAAATAACGACGTTTAACATAAGTCCCCCTTATCAAATTGAGTTGGCTAATTATGACACTAAAATGGTAAATCATGACGTAAACCATGGAAAGTCATATGTTTATTATACAATAATCTTATCAAAAATGAAGGAAGCTGGGACAATCTTCTCAGTTTTGAGTGATAAGATGAAGACATTTGCGACACTGACTATTAGAGATTTGACAAAATCATTCGATAAGCAACATTTTGCTAATAATCATATTTCCTTAGAAATAGAAGCTGCTAAAATTACAGCTTTTTTAGGACACAATGGCGCTGGTAAGTCCACCCTCTTAAATCAAATGATTGGTTTTACCAAACCTGATCAAGGAGACGTTTGCTATGGAGACATTTCTTTTGTACAGAATCGTAAACAAGCTCGCTCAATGATGAGCTATATGTCTCAACAGTATGCACCACTTGAAAAATTAACGGTGGAACAAAACTTAGAAATGCTTGGAAGAATGAGAGGGTTAAACACCATAGATTTACAAAAAGAAATGAATCAGCTCTTAACCGAGTTGGAAATTGAGGACTATCGGGCAAAACAAGGAAAGGATCTCTCAGGTGGTTTAAAGCGTCTGACCTCTTTTGCAATGGCTTTAATCGGATCTCCGACCATCATTCTTCTTGATGAGCCGACGAACGATGTCGATCCAATACGTCGTGAAAAACAGTGGCAATTATTACAGAAGTTGGCGCATAAAGGGCATACCATTATTATTGTGACACATAACTTGTTGGAAGTTGAAAAATATGCAGACAACTATGCATTATTTAACCATGGGAAGTTAATCAAATCAGGACCAGTTCAGCAAATAACCTATCAAAAACAGTATCAAATCTCTTTTGAATTTAGGAATGCAGATAGCTTAGCTCTATTTCAAGATTATACCATTATCAATGGTTCGATTTGCCAGATTGAAATAGAAGAGAAGGAGTTAACGAGACTGCTACCAAAAATAACACAGGAATTGGATAGAAAGAATATTTTTAATCTGTCACTTGCTCAGAAAAACGTATCCATTTCAGATCTTTATAGAGAGGAGTTGACAAACTGATATGACTCAATTTTTTTACTTACTTCGTTGGAACTATCTTCGTCAAAAAGATCTATTTCTACTCTTTACGCTAGCTCAGGTTCTGTTGTCCATTTCACTTCTTTTTGGTTATCCACTAGTGATCGGTGAGATTGATACGACAGCTGCCTACTATCTCTCTTCTGGTTCAGTTCTGATAGGAATTATTTCTATTGGCTGTACTATCTCATCCCCTGTTATAGCAAATGCGAAGTCAGAAGGACATGTAGACTACGTACGAGCCCTTCCAATAC
>ERZ1699240.255-NODE-255-length-14543-cov-4.139983_pt1 | contig 14543 bp, 14 predicted proteins | sample MGYA00581535_ERZ1699240 | MGnify/ENA primary metagenome ERZ1699240 (study PRJEB42319, sample SAMD00040327) | human oral metagenome | material: saliva | host: Homo sapiens | study: EMG produced TPA metagenomics assembly of PRJDB4115 data set (Metgenomic analysis of... | reverse complement strand
AGACCATCGCCTGGTTGGAAAATTACTTGGTTAATTATAGCGGAGCTCTTCTCATTGTCAGCCACGACCGGTATTTCCTAGACAAGGTCGCCACCATTACACTGGACTTGACCAAGCATTCCTTGGATCGCTATGTCGGCAATTACTCCAGCTTTGTCGAGCAAAAAGAACAAAAATTGCTGACCGAAGCCAAAAACTACGAGAAGCAACAAAAAGAAATAGCAGCTCTGGAAGACTTTGTTAATCGCAATTTGGTGCGGGCTTCGACTACCAAGCGGGCTCAGTCTCGGCGTAAGCAGTTGGAAAAAATGGAGCGTCTAGACAAGCCGGAAGCTGGGACCAAGTCTGCCCATATGACCTTCCATTCCGATAAGACATCTGGAAATGTCGTTTTGACAGTAGAAGAGGCGGCCGTTGGCTATGATGATCAAATCCTGTCCGAGCCGATCAATCTGGATATCCGTAAGATGAATGCGGTCGCTATTGTCGGACCAAATGGGATCGGGAAATCTACTCTTATCAAGTCTATTGTCGGGCAGATTCCTTTCATCAAGGGGGAAGCCCGTTTTGGGGCCAATGTCGAGGTGGGCTACTATGACCAGACCCAAAGTAAACTAACCCCTCACAATAGTGTCTTGGATGAGCTCTGGAATGACTTTAAACTGACACCAGAAGTAGAAATTCGCAATCGACTAGGAGCCTTCCTTTTCTCAGGGGACGATGTCAAGAAAACCGTCGGCATGCTGTCGGGAGGAGAGCGGGCGCGCCTACTCTTGGCCAAGCTGTCCATGGAAAACAACAATTTCTTGATTCTCGATGAACCGACCAACCACTTGGACATCGATAGCAAGGAAGTACTGGAAAATGCCTTGATTGATTTTGATGGGACCCTGCTCTTTGTCAGCCACGACCGCTACTTTATCAATCGGGTAGCGACCCAAGTCTTAGAACTCTCAGAAGAGGGCTCGACCCTTTATCTGGGAGACTATGATTATTATTTGGAGAAAAAAGCAGAGTTAGAGGCCCTTGCTGCAGCGCAAGCAGAAGCTGAGCCCGCTTCTTCAACGGAAGAAGTCACTAGCAATGACTATCACTTGCAAAAACAAAATCAAAAGGAACTCCGTAAAATCACCCGTCGCATTGAGCAATTGGAAGCAGAGATGGAAGAGCTAGATCAGAAAATCCAAGACATCACCGAAACCATGCATAGCACCAATGATGCAGCCGACTTAGTTCAACTCCAGAGTGACCTGGACCAACTGACTGTCCAGCAGGAAGCGGTCATGGAAGAGTGGGCAGAACTGTCAGAGCAGGTGGAATAGATGGAAGATTTAGGCAAAGTTTTTCGTGAATTTCGAATCAGTAAAAATTATTCGTTAAAAGAAGCTGCAGGAGAAGCCTGCTCGACCTCCCAGTTATCCCGCTTTGAATTGGGGGAGTCGGATCTGGCTACGTCGCGCTTCTTTGAAATTTTGGACAATATCCATGTGACGATTGAGAATTTTATGGATAAGGCTAGGAATTTTCAACACCATGAGCATGTAGCCTTGATGGCTCAGATTATTCCGCTTTACTATGCAAATGATATTGCTGGTTTTCAAAGGCTTCAAGGAGAACAACTGGAAAAGGCTACAAGTTCGACCAATCCCCTCTATTTTGAATTGAACTGGATTTTGTTACAAGGGCTGATTTGCCAGAGAGATGCCAGCTACACGATGAAGCAACGTGATCTGGAAAAGGTGGCGGATTATCTCTTTCAAACGGAAGAATGGACCATGTATGAGTTGATCCTTTTTGGCAATCTTTATAGCTTTTATGATGTGGATTATGTCACTCGGCTTGGTAGAGAAGTGATGGAGCGGGAAGATTTCTACAAGGAAATTGGTCGCCATCGAAAACTGGTCTTGATTCTAGCTCTGAATTGTTACCAGCATTGTTTAGAACACCGTTCTTTTGAAAGTGCTAGTTATTTTGAAGCCTCTGTGGAAAAGATTATCGGCAAGAGCATCAAACTCTACGAGCGCAATGTCTTTCATTACCTCAAGGGATTTGCCCTCTATCAGAAGGGGCTAGAGAAAGAAGGGAATCAGCAAATGCAAGAGGCTATGCATATTTTTGATGTGCTAGGTCTCCCAGAGCAGGTAGCTTACTATCAAGAACACTTTGATAAATTTGTAATAGATGAATGTTCCTAAATAGGAGAGAGATAAAGGAGATTTTATGAACCGACATGCGGTCCAATTAATTAGTCGTGGAGCGATTACCAAAATTGGAAATATGCTCTATGATTATGGGAATAGTGTCTGGCTGGCCTCAATGGGAACTATAGGAAAGACGGTATTAGGAATCTATCAGATTTCTGAGTTAGTGACAGGGATTCTCGTGAATCCTTTTGGAGGAGTGATTTCAGACCGTTTTTCTCGTCGCAAGATTTTGATGACGACCGACTTGGTTTGTGGACTCCTTTGTTTGGCGATTTCTTTTATCACAAATGATAGCTTGATGATTGCGGCTCTTATTTTTGCCAATATTGTTCAGGCCATTGCCTTTGGTTTTTCTCGACCTGCCAATAAAGCCATTATTACCGAGGTAGTAGAGAAAGAAGAGATTGTGACCTATAACGCTCACTTGGAGTTGGTCTTACAGGTTGTTAGTGTCTGTTCACCTGTTTTTTCTTTCCTAGTTCTACAATTTGCCAGTCTTCATATGACCCTCTTATTAGATGCGCTGACCTTTTTCATTGCCTTTGTCCTAGTGGCTTTCCTTCCGAAAGAAGAAGCTAAGGTGCAAGAGAGGAAACAGTTTACCGGGAAAGATATTTTTTCTGATATCAAGGATGGGTTAGACTATATCTGGCATCAGAAAGAGATTTTCTTTCTCTTATTAGTGGCTTCTAGCGTCAATTTCTTTTTTGCGGCTTTTGAGTTTTTACTTCCCTTCTCGAATCGTCTATACGGGGTTAAAGGAGCTTATGCGACTATTTTAACGCTGGGAGCTATTGGATCTATTCTAGGAGCGCTTGTTGCCAATAAAATGAAATCAAGTATGAAAATTCTCCTGTTTTTACTGATCATGGCAGGGGTCGGAGTGTTCATAATGGGCTTGCCCCTTCCGCCTTATCTTTCCTTTTCAGGAAATTTGGTCTGTGAATTTTTTGTGACCATTTTCGACATCCACGTTTTTACCCAAGTACAAACCAAGGTGGAAGATGATTATCTAGGTAGAGTATTGAGCACAATTTATACCTTGGCTGTTCTCTTTATGCCCATCGCCAAAGGGTTGATGACTTGGTTGCCAAGCGTCCGTATGGAATCATTTCTCTTGATTGGAGCTGGGGTTATTCTCTTTTCACTCTTGGCTCAGCTAGTAGCTAAGCAGCTTCAATCAAAAGAACAGTAGGGATCCTTTGATAAATTTGTAAACCATTATTTTTCCCAAATAGGGGACAAAATGAAAACCTCTTTCATGAACTGATACAATAGTTTCAGAAAATGAAGGAGGTTTTTTATGAATCGACATGCTATCCAGTTGATTGCTCGTGGGGCGATCAATCGAATGGGAAATATGCTCTATGACTATGGGAACAGTGTTTGGCTGGCTTCGATGGGGACGGTAGGAAAGACAGTGTTGGGGATTTATCAGATTTCTGAACTCGTCACCTCCATTCTAGTCAATCCATTTGGAGGCGTGATCTCAGACCGTTTTTCCCGTCGCAAGATTTTGATGACGACCGACTTGGTTTGTGGTCTCCTTTGTTTGGGAATTTCTTTTATCACAAATGATAGCTTGATGATTGCAGGCCTGATTGTTGCCAATATTGTCCAGGCCATTGCTTTTGCTTTCTCTCGTACGGCTAATAAAGCCATTATCACAGAAGTTGTAGAAAAGGATGAGATTGTGACCTATAATGCCCGCTTGGAGTTGACCTTACAAGTGGTCGGTGTTAGTTCTCCTGTGTTCTCTTTCCTTGTTTTACAATTTGCCAGTCTCCATGCGACTCTCTTACTGGATGCCCTAACTTTTTTCATCGCCTTTGTTCTGGTCGCTTTCCTTCCGAAAGAAGAAGCCAAGGTTCAGGAAAAGAAACGGCTTACGGGAAAAGATATTTTTTCGGATATGAAGGATGGATTGCACTATATCTGGCATCAGAAAGAGATTTTCTTTCTCTTGTTGGTGGCTTCCAGTGTCAATTTCTTCTTTGCAGCCTTTGAGTTTTTGCTCCCATTTTCGAATCGCCTTTACGGGGTCAAAGAAGCCTATGCAACTATCTTAACCTTGGGCGCTATAGGCTCAATCATCGGAGCTCTCATAGCCAATAAATTTAAATCCAGCATGGAGATGCTTTTATTCTTATTGATTCTAACAGGAGTAGGGGTCTTCATGATGGGCTTGCCCCTTCCACCTCTTCTTTCCTTTTCTGGAAATTTAGTTTGTGAACTCTTTATGACGATTTTTAATATCCACTTTTTTACCCAAGTGCAAACCAAGGTGGAAGGAGACTATCTGGGCAGGGTCTTAAGCACGATTTTTACCCTAGCCATTCTCTTTATGCCGGTGGCTAAAGGTTTGATGACCTGGTTACCAAGTGTTCGAGTAGAATCCTTTCTCCTGATAGGAGCTGGCGTCATCCTCTTTTCACTCTTAGCACAAGTAGTCGCCAAGAAATTACAAGCAAAAGAAGGTACATCAGCATAAAAAAAGCACCGATCGGTGCTTTTTTAGTTGTTATTTTTTTCTTCTATTTTAACTTCTTTCTTTTCTTCCTCCAGTTGCTTTTGAGTGCTCTTGAGTTCTTTTTTTAGGGAGAAGCCCTTTGAAAAATTAACCAAGGTCATGACAAATGCACCCAAGAGGACACAGAGCAAGATCAGAATGATCAAGGGCAATTTAAATTGGACCAAGAGGAAATTCACAGTGACTGATTGCATGTTTGCAAGGGAAATACCAGCAATCAATAAAATTAAAAGTAATAAAGCAATGTAGTGTAGATTATTTTTGTTCATCATTATCTCCTTATTGTTCAGCAGGGGCCTTGCTTTTCACATCAGCGTACTCTTCCGGCTGCTCTAGGCTTAGAATCTCCTCATAAGCCGGTAGGGAAAGGTCCTTGCCATATTTATTTTTTAAAGCAGTACTCACTAGGCGATAGGCCAAATTGGCATTTCGGGACAAGATAGGACCGTGGAAGTAGCTGCCAAAGACGTTCTTGTAATGAACCCCTTCGCCCCCATCTTCTTTGTTGTTCCCATTTCCATAGACGACCTTGCCCAACGGTTTTTCATCCTCAGCCAAGAAGGTCCGACCTTGGTGGTTCTCAAAACCATAATAGGTTTCGTTAAATTCTTCGTTATGGATTTTGATATCACCGATATAGCGGTTGTTGACTTGGTTGAGCGTATAGTGGCCCATAATGCCAAGTCCCTCAATGCGTTTGCCAGAAGCTTCAATGTAGTATTGGCCTAGAAGCTGAAAGCCACCACAGATAGCAAGGACTACACCATCGTCATGAATGAAGCGTTCGAGGTCTTCTTTTTTATCTGGTAGATCCTCAGATACAATGGTCTGCTCGTAGTCTTGTCCGCCGCCGAAAAAGGCGATATCGTAGGCATCAGGGTCGAACCGGTCTTTGAGAGAGACGATATCGACTGTGACATGGGCTCCAAGTTTTTCCGCAACGTACTTGAGCATGAGGATATTCCCATTGTCCCCGTAGGTATTCATTAAGTTGCCGTAGAGATGGGCAATGCGCAGGCTGTAAGGATACTGTGCCTGATCAGAAGATTCTAGAGAAGTATAAGTCATTAGTGCATCTCCTTTTCAATCAGGTGTTCTTGGGCCAAGAGTTCACGGAATTCTAGCATGGCTGTATAGGTAGCTAAAATGTAAGCGTGAGGGGTTTCCTGTTGCTGGATGCGTTGGAAAACCTCTTTTAATTCAGCCATTTCTGTGATCTTTTCTGCAGGATAGCCAGTGACCCGAAGTCGCCGAGCAATCTCAGAGTGGCGCACCCCGCCAGCGTTGATCTCTGGAATGTCCATCTGAGTGATTTGCTCGAAGTCGGCATCCCAAATCCAGCTGGTATCAATCCCATCTGCATAATTCGCATTGAGGAGAACCGACAAGCTAAAGGGATAAGGGGCTAGTTTGATCATTTCAATGGCTTGGGTCGCACCAACCGGATTTTTAATCAGGACTAGGGTACATTCCTTATCCCCAATCTTAAAGGTTTCCTGACGACCAAAGACAGCGCGACTGCGATCAAATCCTTGCTTAATCACTTCAGGTTGCACTCCAAAGAATCCAGCAACGGAAACAGCTGCTAAGGCATTGTAGATGTTGTAGAGACCACCGATATTGATGTGGTAGTCTTGGCCTTGAATCCGGAAGTTGGAAGATCGATGGGTTAAAGAGAGGAGATCCGATACGGCATAGGTCAGTGGTGGCCGGTGGAAACCACAGTGTTCACAGATATAATCTCCCAGGTTAGCATAGGTATTGAGCTTGTACTTGAGGATGTTGTGGCAATGCGGGCACAGGATTCCTTCCGTATTGTAATGGGCTAGTTGTGGCTCTGATTTGTCTGTATCAAATCCATAATATTGGATCGGATTGGATAAGGTCTGACTATTAAAGAGCGGACTATCTCCGTTTAACAGAACCGTCGCAGTTGGGACCTTGTGAATGGCATCCAAAATCATCTGGTAAGTTGTATAGATCTCCCCATAGCGATCCATCTGGTCCCGGAAAATATTGGTGACCACAAAAAGGCTGGGCTTAATATAATCACAAATACGAGAGAGGCTGGCCTCGTCAATTTCAAGTACCGCAATCGGTCGATTTGATTTCGAATGTTTGGCCCGTATGAAGGTCGTCGTGATTCCCGAGATCATATTGGCCCCGCTTGGATTGGTCAAAATAGGTCCAAAAGCTTCTTGGAGAATACCAACTGTTAGCGCAGTGGTCAAGGTTTTTCCATTTGTCCCTGTAATCACAACAATCTCATAGTTTTTGGCCAGTTGACTGAGAATATCTTTATCAAATTTGAGGGCTACTTTACCTGGTAGGGTTGATCCCCGCCCCATTTTTTCTAGAATAGAGCCGGAAAGCTTTCCTGCCAGAAGGCCCAAGGTTGTATTTATCTTCATAAATCATATTTTATCATAAAAAGCATCAGAAGGTTACAGAAAAATCTGTTGAAACGTGTTATAATAAGATGATGTCTTTTAGAGAAGTGGTAGGTATGAGAATATGAATATTCAACAGTTTTCAAATCCACAATTTTGGACCAGTTTGTTCCCAAATTGGTGGAGTGTTATTATCAATATCATCGATATTGCCCTGGTGGCTTGGTTGCTGTATTTTTTGATCAAGGCCATCGTCGGGACCAAGATCATGATTTTGGTGCGTGGAGTTATTATCTTTTTCTTGGCTCAATTTTTAGCCAATTTTTTTGGTTTAACGACTATTTCTTGGCTGATCAATCAAGTGATTACCTATGGGGTTATCGCGCTGGTTGTGATTTTCTCCCCTGAAATTCGGATTGGCTTAGAGCGTTTAGGTCGGGCGACAGAATTTTTTACGACGAGTGAAGTCAGTCAGGAAGAGAAAATGGTACAGGCCTATGTCAAGGCAGTGGCTTATATGAGCCCACGTAAGATTGGTGCCTTGGTAGCTATTCAAGGGGCCAGAACCCTTCAGGAATACATTTCCACAGGGATTCCACTAGATGCGGAAATTTCAGGAGAATTGCTGATTAATATCTTCATTCCTAATACTCCTTTGCACGATGGAGCGGTCATTGTCCGCAATGATAAAATTGCCGTTTCTTGTGCCTACCTGCCCTTGACGGAAAATACCGGAATTTCAAAAGAGTTCGGAACGCGTCACCGCGCAGCCATTGGTTTGTCTGAAGTTTCGGATGCCTTTACCTTTGTGGTATCAGAAGAAACGGGCGGGATCTCTATGACCTATAATGGAACCTTCCGACACGATTTAACTTTAGAAGAGTTCGAGGCAGAATTGAGATCCTTCTTGGTTCCTGAAGAGAATAAAACGATTAGTTGGAAAGAGCGTCTATTTGGGAGGGTAACAAAATGAGATCGAAAAAAGAATTTCTTTATGTTTTCGCCTCCGTCTTATTGTCCTTTATCTTATTTATCAATGCGTCTTCCTTTAATTTTCAAAATAATAGTAGCGCTAGACAAGTGAGTTCAGAGACCTACACCAATACATTGACCAATATTCCAATTGATGCCAAGTACAATGACAAGACATACTTTGTCAGTGGGTTGACATCAGAGGTAACGGTCTTTCTGAAAGGTTCAAACCGGGTTGCTCTTGCTAGTGAGATGCAACCGGGCACTCGGAAGTTTCGTGTGGTAGCAGATCTTCGTAAGGCCAAGGAAGGCACCGTAGAAGTTCCGTTGATTGTAGAAGATCTTCCGTCTGGTTTGACAGCAACCGTAGAACCTCAGAAAGTTTCTGTAAAAATCGGGAAGAAAGCGAAAAAATCGTTTGCGGTCAGGGCCACAATCCCGGACAATCAAATTGTGGATGGAATAACGGTATCGGATATTACTCTTGAAACCACCAAGGTAGAAGTGACCAGCGATCAAGAAACCTTGAGTCGCATTGATCATGTCCAAGCGGTCTTCCCATCCAGTGAGATCATTAGTGGAAATTATAGCGGAACTATTTCCTTAAATGCAGTAGATGCTCAAGGAAATGTTCTACCAGGTCTGGTAAATCCGAGTGAAACACGGATTCAAGTGACCACAAAGAGTAGCTCGTCTACGTCAAGCTCTAGCAGTTCGTCGTCGACCTCTTCCAGTTCAAGTAATTAGAAAGTAAAAAAGGTAATGAAGAATGGGTAAATATTTTGGAACGGACGGTGTCCGTGGAGAAGCAAATGTAGAATTAACGCCAGAATTGGCTTTTAAACTAGGCCGTTTCGGTGGCTATGTGTTGAGCCAACATGAAGAAGAAACACCCTTGGTATTTGTTGGACGTGATACGCGTATTTCTGGTGAAATGTTAGAGCATGCCTTAATTGCTGGCCTCTTATCTGTTGGAATTCGCGTCTACAAGTTGGGTGTGATTGCAACACCAGGTGTCGCTTATCTAGTTCGTACGGAAAAAGCCAGCGCCGGAGTGATGATTTCTGCCAGCCACAATCCAGCCTTGGATAATGGCATCAAATTCTTTGGTGGTGATGGCTTCAAATTGGATGACGATCGCGAGCTTGAAATTGAAGCCTTGCTTGATGCTGCTGAAGATACCCTTCCACGTCCAAGTGCCCAAGGTTTAGGAACGGTCATGGAATATCCAGAAGGCTTGCGTAAGTATCAAGAATTCCTTGTATCGACAGGCGTCCAACTCGAGGGCATGCACGTAGTCTTAGATACAGCAAATGGTGCAGCCTCTACTAGTGCCCGTCAAATCTTTGCAGATTTGGGAGCTCATTTGACCGTCATCGGTGAAAACCCAGATGGTTTGAACATCAATGATGGGGTTGGTTCTACTCACCCAGAGCATTTGCAAGAGAAAGTCAAAGAAGTAGGTGCAGCGATTGGTCTTGCCTTTGACGGAGACAGCGATCGCTTGATTGCTGTTGATGAAAATGGAGAGATCGTAGACGGCGATAAGATCATGTACATCATCGGTTCTTATCTTTCAAGCAAGGGCTTGCTCGAAAAAAATACGATCGTCACAACCGTCATGTCCAATCTCGGCTTCCACAAGGCATTAGATGCGAAGGGAATTCAAAAAGAAATCACAGCTGTTGGAGACCGTTATGTGGTCGAAGAAATGCGCAAATCAGGATACAATCTTGGTGGTGAACAATCTGGTCATGTCGTCATCATGGATTACAATACAACTGGTGATGGTCAATTAACAGGAGTTCAATTGACTAAAATCATGCAAGAAACCGGCAAGAAATTATCTGAATTGGCTGCTGAAGTAACCATTTATCCACAAAAACTCGTCAATATCCGGGTTGAAAATAGCATGAAAGACAAGGCGATGGAAGTCCCTGCTATTCGTGAAATCATTGAAAAAATGGAAGCGGAAATGGCAGGAAATGGCCGCATCCTCGTGCGTCCAAGTGGAACTGAACCCCTCCTTCGTGTGATGGCAGAAGCTCCAACCCATGAAGAAGTGGACTACTATGTAGATACCATTGCTGCAGTTGTTCAAGCAGAAATCGGACTTTAACCTTGTAAAAAACATGGCTCGCAAATAGGCGAGCAGAGGAGGTATATATGAAACAGGTTCGTCAAATTGTATGGGCACTTACCTTAGTGCTAACGATTCTATTCACAGCTGGTTTGACTAAAACAATTCATGCTGCAGAAGTCTCATCATATACACAGACAGCACGTCTAACGAAAGATGGCAACACGCTAACGAATGGGAGCAAGGTATTGACAAATGAAAAATTGTCAGCAAGTATTTATTTAGCCTTTCCAGATTCGCAAACTATTCAAGCTGGTGATACCTTAACTCTTAGTTTGCCAAAAGAATTAGCCCTCTACACAGCACTGGAGTTCAATGTTCTTGAGGAAGGTCAATCAAATGGTCAGACTGTAGGAAAAGCTGTCGTTGATACAGCTAAGAAAACAGTGACTGTTACCTTTAATGATTATTTCGCATCTCATCCACTCAACAAACGAGTTGCTCTTCATTTTGATGTAAAAGTAGACTCAGAAGTGGTTACAAAAACATCTCCAATCCAGTTTAAACTAGGAAATACAGATTTTTCATTGAATTATGAAAAAACTGCTGGAGAAGCTGGAGACTATGAGATGAAATACGGTTACCAAGATAAGTCTGATCCAACCATTATCAAATGGCGGATTCTCTTAAATGCTCGCCAAGATATGCTTCGTGGAATGGTCATTAAAGACCAATTCGGAGATGGCTTAACATTGGTTGAAGGTAGCTTACGCGCTGTTCGTTATGCTCCTGTAGAAGGTGGGATTAAGAACGAAGCTCAGATATTAAGTCTCCCAGTTCTGGATAACTTTACTAAAAAAGCTGTTTTCAATAAGAATGCAGATGGAAAGATCACTGGTTTTACAATTGAATTTGGTGATAATTACAATTGGCCAATGTATATTGAATATTCTACAAAAGTGGCACCTGGAACGAAAGTCGGTGATGTTGTCCATAATACATTAACATGGACAGCAACCAATTTCCCAGCACCGCGTAGTTTAACCCGTGAATTGAGATTGGAATCAGGAACCGGAGAGGGATTAGGTGAGAAAGAACAAACACCACCGACACCTAGCTCAACCTCCTCATCAAGTTCTAGTTCTTCATCAAGCTCTAGTTCTTCATCAAGCTCTAGTTCTTCATCAAGCTCTAGTTCTTCATCAAGCTCATCATCTTCAACGAGTTCCAGTTCTAAATCGAACTCAACATCCACATCAAGTTCTTCATTGAAATCATCTTCATCTTCTGTTAAAGAAGAAGCCCCAAAACCTGGTAAGAAAAAAGTTCTTCCAAGTACAGGTGAAAAGATGACACCGGTAGTTCTTGTCATGGGTGTCTTCCTAGCAATTCTATCGGTTGGTATTTTACGTGTAAGAAAAGATTCTTAATATGATCAATGAAAGATCAGACTTCTGTCTGGTCTTTTTGTGTAGGCTCGATTTGAAAAATCCCCTATTTCGTGGTAAAATAGGGCTAATGAATTTATAGTAATCGAGGTATTAGAAGTGGCTTTTGGAGATAACGGAAAACGTAAAAAAACACCATTTGAAATGATCACGATGGTGGTCATTGTGATTATGTTGATTGTAACGGTTGGTGCAATCTTTGCAACCGCAATTGGTGCTCTTTCTTACTAAGACGCACACAGAAATAAAGGAAATCATCTATTTATGAGTATGTTTTTAGATACAGCCAAAATTAAGGTCAAGGCTGGAAATGGCGGCGATGGCATGGTGGCCTTTCGCCGTGAAAAATATGTCCCTAATGGCGGACCTTGGGGTGGTGATGGAGGTCGTGGAGGCAACGTCATCTTCGTAGTAGACGAAGGCTTGCGCACCTTGATGGACTTCCGTTATAACCGACATTTCAAAGCCCAAAATGGGGAAAAAGGAATGACCAAAGGGATGCACGGACGGGGAGCAGAAGATCTCTATGTACGAGTCCCTCAAGGAACGACAGTCCGAGATGCTGAGACTGGCAAGGTCATTACGGACCTAGTCGAGAATGGACAAGAGTACATTGTTGCCCACGGTGGCCGTGGCGGACGTGGAAACATTCGTTTTGCCACTCCTAAAAATCCAGCCCCAGAGATTTCTGAGAATGGGGAACCTGGTCAGGAACGCGAACTCGAATTAGAACTCAAGGTCTTGGCAGACGTTGGTTTGGTTGGCTTTCCTTCTGTTGGAAAATCAACCCTTCTTAGTGTCATCACTTCAGCCAAACCAAAAATTGGTGCCTATCATTTTACAACCATCGTTCCAAATTTGGGCATGGTTCGGACGCCGTCAGGTGAATCCTTTGCAGTCGCAGACCTTCCTGGATTGATCGAAGGGGCAAGCCAAGGTGTCGGACTAGGAACCCAGTTTCTCCGCCACATCGAGCGCACCCGTGTCATCTTGCATGTCATCGATATGTCAGCCAGTGAAGGACGCGATCCTTATGAAGATTACGTTCAAATCAATAAAGAGCTCGAAACTTATAATCTTCGTTTGATGGAACGTCCTCAGATTATCGTGGCGAATAAGATGGATATGCCAGAAAGCCAGGAAAATTTGAAAGAGTTCAAGAAAAAATTGGCGGCCAACTACGACGAGTTTGATGAACTGCCACAAATCTTCCCAATCTCTAGTTTAGCGCATCAAGGTTTGGACAACTTGTTAGAAGCAACAGCAGACTTGTTAGACAAAACACCAGAATTCTTGCTCTATACAGAAGAAGATATGGCGCAAGAAGAAGTCTACTACGGCTTTGATGAGGACCAACCAGCCTTCAAGATTAATCGTGATGATGATGCTTCTTGGATCTTGTCCGGTGATAAGCTAGAGAAGCTCTTCAATATGACCAATTTTGATCGCGACGAGTCTGTCATGAAGTTTGCGCGTCAATTGCGTGGAATGGGTGTTGATGAAGCCCTTCGTGCGCGTGGTGCCAAAGACGGAGATATCGTTCGGATCGGTAAATTTGAATTTGAATTTGTTGACTAGTTAGAGCTAAAGAGGAGAAGAAGATGGGAGATAAACCTATATCCTTTCGTGATAAAGACGGAAATTTTGTCTCTGCTGCAGACGTTTGGAATGCAGAAAAATTGGAAGAACTCTTTAATAAGCTGAATCCCAAACGTAAGTTACGCTTAGAACGGGAAAAATTAGCAACATCCAGTGAAAATTAGGAATCAGGAGAAAAAAATGGCAAAAACAATTCACACAGACAAAGCACCGGCAGCAATTGGACCTTATGTTCAAGGAAAAATTGTGGGCAATCTTTTATTTGCAAGTGGGCAAGTTCCTCTTTCACCAGAAACAGGTGAAATTGTTGGAGAAACTATCCAAGAACAAACCCAGCAAGTGTTGAAGAATATTGCTGCTATCCTTGAGGAAGCTGGAACGGACTTTGATCACGTGGTTAAAACAACCTGTTTCTTAAGTGATATGAATGATTTTGTCCCTTTTAACGAGGTCTACAAAACAGCATTTTCAAGTGAATTTCCAGCACGTTCTGCAGTAGAAGTGGCTCGCTTGCCACGCGATGTCAAAGTTGAAATTGAAGTCATTGCAGAAGTATAGTCTGAATAGAGGAATGCATTCGGGGAATAAGAATGCTGGAGTGAGAGCCATCGACTGACCAACTGGAAAGATGATGGTCTCCTCCTTTTTTGTAAGGAAAAGGTGATTAGGATGACAGATACAGAAAAAACAATTCAACTGGTCATTGTGACAGGAATGAGTGGTGCAGGAAAGACCGTAGCCATTCAATCCTTTGAAGATATGGGGTATTTCACTATCGACAATATGCCACCAGCTCTCTTGCCGAAATTTATTGAGCTGATTCAACTGTCGATGGACAATAATAAGTTGGCTCTCGTAGTGGATATGCGGAGCCGGTCTTTCTTCGCAGAAATTCGCTCCATTTTGGACGAATTAGAGAACCACGAAGGGATTGATTTTAAAATTCTCTTTTTGGATGCGACCGATAGTGAATTGGTTGCTCGCTACAAAGAGACTCGTCGTAGCCATCCACTGGCTGCTGATGGGCGTGTCTTGGATGGGATTACGTTGGAACGGGAACTTTTGGCTCCACTTAAAAACATGAGTCAAAATGTCATTGATACGACAGAACTAACTCCTCGTAATCTTCGAAAAGTTATTGCTGAACAGTTCTCTAGACAAGATAGCCAGCCTGAGTTTCGGATTGAAGTCATGTCCTTTGGCTTTAAGTATGGTTTGCCTTTAGATGCGGACTTGGTCTTTGATGTTCGTTTCCTACCGAATCCTTATTACAAATCAGAGCTACGGAATCAAACTGGCTTGGATGATGATGTCTATAAC
>ERZ1699240.242-NODE-242-length-14849-cov-2.370058_pt1 | contig 14849 bp, 14 predicted proteins | sample MGYA00581535_ERZ1699240 | MGnify/ENA primary metagenome ERZ1699240 (study PRJEB42319, sample SAMD00040327) | human oral metagenome | material: saliva | host: Homo sapiens | study: EMG produced TPA metagenomics assembly of PRJDB4115 data set (Metgenomic analysis of... | reverse complement strand
CCTTACATGAATCATCACTGGCCTCCATAGTAAGATCTAATTCTGGTAATAATGCTTCCACTGCCTTTTGATTATTTACATCAATATGATTATGCAATACAGCCCATGTAACAGAACGGTACATAGCACCTGTATCGATATAAAGATATCCCAGTTTTTTTGCCACTATTTTAGAAATAGATGATTTTCCAGCGCCTGCTGGGCCGTCAACAGCAACGGCAATTTTATGTGTATTCATAAGTCCCTGTATCACTTTCACAAATTATATAAAATATACTATTCAATCATACAGCGTAAAATGTCTCTATTAAAACGCTTCAGGGTGAGTTATATGCATAGCTGATACATATCCTGTAGAAAAGGCAGCCTGTAGATTATATCCACCTGTAAAAGCATCAATATCCAATACTTCACCTGCACCATATAAACCTTTAACTAACTTAGATTCCATAGTTTTAGGATTAAATTCTTTAAGAGAAATGCCACCAGCAGTAACAATTGCCTCTTCTACAGGACGTAATCCTTTCACCGTAAGAGGCATATGTTGCAACATATAACCGATTTGTTGTCGTTCTTCCTTTGAAATCTGATTAATCGGTTTTTGTGGATCAATACCGGCCAATTCAATAATTAATGGTATCAATCGACTTGGTAACAAATCTTTCATCCCATTAGCTAATTGTTTTTTTGAATATAAATCAAAATCCTTCTGTAAGCGTTTGTCTAAAACTTCTGCAGTTAATGCAGGCTTCAGATTTATTTCAATAGTGATTTGTGGATTTTTCTTACGCAACAATTTGCCTACTGTATGACTTAAAGACAAGATTGTAGGACCCGTAAGGCCAAAATGAGTGAACATCATTTCCCCAAATTGTTTTGCTTGTAACTTATTTTTCGAAATAACGGATACCTCAACATTACGAAGACTAAGCCCCATAATATCTTTTACCCAAGATTCCCCTGTTACAATTGGTACCAATGATGGTCTTATATCTGTAATGGTATGACCAATTTTTTTAGCTAAAGCATATCCATCACCAGTAGAACCAGTTAACGGATAAGAGGCACCACCGGTACAAATGATAGCGGCATCACAAGCATATTGTTCCTTATCTGTTGTAACTCCTACAACACGACCATCCTCAACAGTAATTGATGTAACAGGTTCATTTAAATGAACTTGTACTTTATACTTTTTAAGGATTTTCATGAATATATTGCGTACTTCTAAAGCAGAATCAGATTCTGGGAATACACGTCCCCCTCGTTCAACCTTAGTTTTTAAGCCCCAACTATGTAATAATTCAAGCAAGTCTTCATTACTAAAGCGTTCATAAGCGCCATATAGGAACTTACCATTACCAGGCGTATTTTTAATGAACTCGGTCATATCTGCACTATTTGTAATATTACAGCGACCTTTACCTGTAATGCCCATCTTCTTACCAACCATATTCATTTTTTCTAGTAAGATGACACGTGCCCCTTCACGACCAGCTATAACAGCTGCCATAAGACCTGCTGCACCACCGCCAATGACTACAATTTGTTTCATTCCTTACCTGCTCCTAACGCTTTTAGGGCTTTTACTTCACGAATTGTAAGCTGACGAGAACCACCACGTTTAACACCACCTAAGGTAAGCCCAGCATAGGCAATTCGTTTTAAGTTATGAATACGGTACCCAAAGTGTTCAAACATACGACGAACTTGGCGATTACGACCTTCATGGATTGTAATTTCTACTTCATGAACACCATTATGATCATCAAAACCGAGATCTACAATTGTTGCAGGAGCTGTTATACCATCTTCCAGTGCTACACCATTGGCAATAACCTGTAAATCTTCATCACGAACACGGCCCTTAATACGCACCTCATATGTTTTTTCTACGCCCTTAGACGGATGAGTTAAGTTTTGAGCCAACTCACCATCATTAGTCAACAACAATAACCCTTCTGTATATAAGTCAAGGCGACCTATTGGATAGATTCGTTTTGATTCATTTTTAATATAATCTATAACAGTTTCACGACCTTGAGGGTCAGACACAGATGTAATAACCCCCTTTGGTTTATTTAACAAGTAATAAACTGGTTTCTCTTGGGCTAATAATTGACCATTAACCTTAACTTTATCCTTTTGAGGATCAATTTTCACACCTAATTCAGTGATTCTACGACCATTAACCTGAACTTTTCCTTCTGTAATCAATTCTTCTGCCTTGCGTCGTGATGCTACACCACAACTAGCAATAAATTTTTGTAATCGTTCCATATTATCCTTCTGTTTCTGAAACTTCTTGATGTAAAGCCTCAATAGATTCTACGCCAGCACTTCTTAAAAACTCGTCAGTTGTTCCGTAAAGAATAGGTCTTCCTACAGTATCTTTATGACCTAGTTCCGCAATAAGAGATCGAGTGAGTAATTGTTTAATAATCTTATCACTATTTACACCGCGGATTTCTTCAATTTCAGCTTTAGTTATAGGTTGTTTATAGGCTATGACAGCTAATGTTTCCATCGCTGCATTAGATAATTTATCTTCTCTCTTACGGATATGACCTACATAGTCAGCACTTTCCATGGCACTAACTAACTCAATACCTGCTCCAGATACTCTCAAACGGATGCCGCGATTTTTCTCTTCTAGTTCCCGTTGTAATGTATCTATATAATCTTGTACTTCCTCTTTTGAAAGTTCAAATACTTCTTCAAGCATTTCTATTGATATAGGTTTTGCCGATGAGAATAACACGGCCTCTAAATGCATTGTTGGTAAGCTCATATAGCCCCCTTTCTATACGGTACCTTCTAAGGCTGCAGTGAATATAATATCATCCTCTTCATAGCGCATTTCCATAACTTGTTGCTTCAACAATTCTAAAACAGCCATAAAGATTGTTACCATACCACTTTTTGTTTCAATTGCTATTAATAACTCTCTAAAATATAAACTTTCACCACGTCGTACTCGACTAGATAAAGACAAAATCATATCCTCTAGACTATAACTGTCTTTTTCAACCTTGACCTCGCGAATAGGCTCCTCTTCAGGTAATTCCTTAGCGCGTTTTATGGTCTGATAAAAAATCTCATATAATCGGGAAAGTTCTAAATTATATACATTATCTAACCCAAGTACGCTTGTTTCTTCAGGTCTACTAAATATATTGGCAGATACAGCCGTACGTTCCATCAGTATAGCTGTAAAATCTTTGATTTTTTTAAACTCTACTAATTTAGCTACCAATTCATCACGTGGATCTTCAGCATCCTCCGGCTCAGGTTCAGCTTTAGGTAATAGCATACGCGATTTAATTTGTAACAAAGTAGAAGCCATTACAAGAAACTCACTACTATAATGAATATCAAAGTGATTCCAATTATCTAAATATTCCAAGTATTGACTCGTAATTTCAACGATAGGAATATCGGTGATTTCTATTTTATGTTTTTCAATAAGATGCAAAAGCAAGTCCAAAGGACCTTCAAAGACATCCAACTTGTAATTATAATCTCCCATAAACCCCAATCCTTAGAAAATATACTTTAACTATATAATTATAAAGCATTTATAGTAGTACTTTCAAATAATTGTTTTTTTTACAGTCATCTGCTATCTTTATTATAGTAATTATTATATATTATAGAAATAAATTATTGTGTATTCCTTCAAGAGGGGATTTATTATGTCATCTAATTTAAAGCAAATTGGGAGAAACCCCATCTTTCGCTTTGGTATCATTGGTATTGCTTTATATATAGCTCTATTTTTCATCTATGAACCTATTACACTAGGTCTAGATGTTGAAGATATAACGATTTTAGCAGTACCAACAATTGTAGGTACTTTTTTATTTCAATATTTTATGGGATGTACCGTTTTTCATAGACCATTTTTGGGATATGGCTTAGTCGGTATTCTTTGGGCCCTTACATTCCCACTTTTGTTCCACTGGTCCTATGTAAAACCTTTATATTTTTATGAATTTGCTAATGATTTTTTATTTGGCTTATTAATCTTTATGGGTTTATCGGGGATTCAATTTTTACTGAACCAAACGAATCGTCTCCATAAAACTACATCATTAATCATGGCAATTATTACCATGATATTGAGCCTTATCCCATTCTTACAAATAGGATACTATCTAACTACATGGCATTGTTTAACGCCAGCTAGTTTACTAGCAGTATACATGACAAATCCTGAAGAAGCATTTGGTTTCTTAAAAAATGCTGCTGGCATTCCTGGTCTTATCGCTGTTGGTATTGGCCTTGTAATATGGACCTATCTACTCTACTGGTCTAATCTAGGAAGAAAGCGGTAGTAAACTTGAATACTACACGACCTATGCGCTCCACATTGCTCATTGCATCCATAGTAGCATTCTTAGTATACGTACCATTCTTCTTATTCCCGAAAACATGTATTGTAGCAAACTGGATTGCAGCTGGCGACTATGTAAAACAAATGCAACAATATAATGATAACCATCATTTAGTATTCGATTCCTTCAATTTGGATACAAAGGAAACTTCTGCTAATAAAACACCAGGTACTATCATATTAGTCATCGGTGAATCTAGTTCTCGTGATTATATGAAGGTATATAATCCAAACTTCCCTTATGATGATACGCCATGGCAAGGTACTATGCGTGCAGATAATAAAGATTTTGTCTTCTTTGATAACGCATATTCATCATACGTACAAACAGTACCTACCCTCGAACGTGCTTTATCAGAACGTAATCAATATGATGATAAACCGTTCCTCGATTCTGCAAATATTTTAGATGTTGCTAAAAAAGCTGGATATACTACTTCTTGGTTTAGTAACCAAGGTGTATTTGGTGAATATGATACAGCTATTTCATTAATGGCTAAAACAGCAGACACCACTAAATGGTCACATGAATCCTATGCTTTCTCTGATCGCTATGATGAATCACTCTTACCATTATTACAGTCTGTTGATCCAAGTAAAAATAACTTTATCGTTATTCATATTATGGGTAGTCATATTTATTACAATGACCGTTACCCTCATGAGTTTAGTAAATGGAAACAAGGCCCGTATCCAGATGGCCAAGAAGCATATGCTAATAGCCAACTGTATACTGATTGGTTATTACAACAAATCTATACGTATGGTAAGGAAAAATTAAACTTACAAGCTATGGTCTATTTCTCTGACCACGGTGAAAGTTTAGATAAATCTCATAACCCAGATACATTTGACTTTGTTATGACTCATATTCCATTCTGGATATATTTATCACCTCAATATCGTGCTGAGTATCCTCAAACAGCAGAAGAACTCTCTAAACACGAACATCAATACTTTACAAATGATTTACTATATGACACATTGATTGGTCTTATGCACGCACCTAATCAACGGTATGATGTAACAAGAGACTTTAGTAATGGTAAGTATCGATTCAATTTACATAACCTAACTACCTTACTAGGGGAACAACCATTAACTAATGATCCTGTAAACGCAGGAAAATAAACCTTAACATTTTCAATAATATAAAAGCATTTTATTATGTTAGTATAAGTAGTTTAGGTTTCACTAACACGAAAAAAGAGATGAGTTAAAAACTCATCTCTTTTTTTGTTCCATTAATAGGTCAATATCTTCTTCCGTATAAACCTCTATATTATTCATTAATAGGGCCTCTACAGTACATCCGTTCCCCTCTCGCAGGGTTTTACTAAAGGTACCATCATAAATGCGCTTATAACCGCAACTAGGACTTTTTGCTTTCATTAGAGCCTGCTTACATCCCTGTTGAATTGCTATATGCAATGCAATTTGAGCTCCTTTATGGAATTCTGTGGTTACATCAGTTCCATTAGCCGTACATACACGTTTACCTTGTCGTTCCGCAGGATCACGAGGTGTGCTAAGCCCACCTAATACTTCTGGACATACGGATACCAGATCAAAAGTATCCTTTAACAGTGGTAACTGTTCTATAAGATTATCTTTTCCATCATAACGACAGGATACGCCACATAGACATTCACTAATTAATAATTTTGCTTTATTATTCATAACTTTATTAAACATAGATAATCGTATTTGAAATATGCCATTCTAATAACAAACGCACTCTCATATTTTTAAATTATACACATTTAAAATCTAGATTTACATAAGAAAAAAGACTAACCGAAGTTAGTCTTAATTGGTGCCGAGGACCGGAATCGAACCGGTACGGTTGTTTCCAACCGACGGATTTTAAGTCCGTTGCGTCTGCCTGTTCCGCCACCCCGGCATGGGTAACGATTTTGTGGAGGCGGCACCCAGAATCGAACTGGGGAATAAAGGTTTTGCAGACCTCTGCCTTACCGCTTGGCTATGCCGCCATATAAAGTTGGAGCGGGAAACGAGATTCGAACTCGCGACCCCCGCCTTGGCAAGGCGGTGCTCTACCGCTGAGCTATTCCCGCATGTACATGGTGCCTCAGGACAGAATCGAACTGTCGACACACGGATTTTCAGTCCGTTGCTCTACCAACTGAGCTACCGAGGCATGAATGGCGACCCCGATCAGATTTGAACTGACGATCTTCGCCGTGACAGGGCGACATGTTAACCGCTACACCACGGGGCCGTATCCAAAGTACTTGCTTAGTATATCGGTTATCAGGACTTTTGTCAACACTATCCTACAATATTTTTGATGAATTCTTCTTCATCTTTTAATGTTGTAGATTCTTTATGTCCTGGTTCGACAATTAAATCCTTTGACAACGTTAATATATGCTTCAAACTAATGATTAAATCATGGGGATTACTCTTATAGTTGTCGGTATTTCCTACATTTTGTTTGAATAAAGTATCTCCAGAAAAAAGATGTCCACCAATCTCAAAACAAACTGAGCCAGCACTATGGCCTGGTGTATGATGTACGATTATTTTAAAAGGCCCTACTTCTAATTTACCAGCCACTAAATCTTTACAATTCGTGTACATCTTCTTTTTATATACACTAGGTCTACGTCGGATCAGTTGTAATAACTCTTGATCCAAAGGATGTAAATAAGCAGGAATATTATAATACTCACAAATCTCATCAAGAGCCGATACATGGTCACAATGACCATGTGTTAATAATACTGCTATAGGCTCAGAATCTCCTACCATTTCAATTATATGCTTACTATGAAACCCGGGATCAATAATAAGAGATTTTCCATCTTTAATTAATACATAACAATTTGCTTTATAAAGCCCTAGAGGGCGTTTTATAATATTCATATTATTCGCCCTCCTATAGGATACGATACCGTTTAACAGATTGTTTTTTTATAAAATACCCTTCCCAGAATTGAGGATGAAGCATAACAAGAATTGTAAATAATTCCAAACGACCTAATAACATGTCTGCCATTGCTACGCATTTAGCACCATCAGACATACTACCAAAGGCATCTGTAGGCCCAAAACCACCAAATCCAATGCCTACATTACTAAGAAAAGCTGTTATAATTTGCATCGCATCATAAGTAGACATTCCAGTACAAGTCATAAGGAAAACAGATATAACGTAAATCATTAAATATAAAAATAAAAATTGCTGTGCCATCTGTATCCATTTAGTAGGCATCGGTTTACCATTAATGCGCACGACTTGTACCATCTCAGGATGAATTGATTTTCTTAAATAAATAATGCTGCTCTTAATTAGAATAATGAGGCGAATAATTTTTACGCCCCCTGTTGTAGAACCACTACAACCACCAAAAAATGATGAAATAAATAACATCATCTGTGCAGCGGCTGGCCATAAATCATAATCGCTTACAGCAAATCCACTACCAGTTTGAATCGATACATAATTAAAGGAAACATCTCTGAAGATTTGAATTGGGTCATTAATATTTGATTGTACTGCCATCGAAATTGATATTATAGCAATTCCAATAAAAATAACTAGCCAATACATACGTGTTTCAAAATCATCAATCAAAACGCGAATGCCTCTTTGCAGTGCATTATAATATACTGCAAAATTACCACCAGCAAGTATCATGAAAAATATAAATACAAAACAGATATAGTTGCTTTGTTCATAAATAAATGTACCTGCAGATGTAGGTGCAAAACCACCTGTAGCAATAATGGAAAATGCATAATTTAATGCATCAAAAGGCTCTATACCACCAGCCCACAGCATAACGAAACAAATGGCGGTAAAAGCAATATATAGACGCCAAAGTTTACTGGCCATTGATTGAATACGAGGCATAGCAACACCAGGTTTTGGTACCGATGCTTCTGCATTAAACATATGAGCTGCATCTGCACCTAAGTTCTTTAAGAACGATAAGATAAGGACAATAATCCCCATCCCACCAATCCAGTGCATTAGTCCACGCCATAAAACATATGTCTTAGGTAAATCATCTACACTATTAATAATTGTAGCACCAGTTGCTGTAATCCCTGATGTAGCTTCAAATAGAGCATCAAATACATTGGTTAATATACCACTAAGAATAAATGGTAAGGAACCTAAGATAATAGTTAATATCCATGTAGCTGATACAACTAAAAACCCATCACGAAGACTAAAGCTTTGACTTTCATGACCATAATAGGATAAAAGTCCACCTAAGCCAAATGAAATACCAGTAGTAACCAAAAACGACCAATATGCAGTTTCAAATACGATACCATATATAAAAGGAATTAATGTAAAAATCCCAAATATATATAATAATCGCCCCACTAAGGACATGACAATTTGAATGCGCATAGTCCCTCCATACTAGGTAAGATATTTAAGTAATTTACTTACAGATTCAGGTAACGCAAATAGAACAATGTGATCTCCATCTAAGATTTCAGTATTACCACGCGGTACGATAGCTTCATCACCACGTAAAATTACACCAACTAACGCCTTCCCTGGTAAACGGATGTCCTTTAATTGTTTACCAGCCACAGGTGATTCACTTGTAATGGCAACCTCTATAGATTCCGCTTTTCCACCTTCAAAGGTCGAAATAGATAAAACACCTTCTCCACTACGCACGAAACGTAAAATTTGACTCGCTGTAAATAAACGTGGCGAGAATACGACATCAATACCCACTTGTTCCATAAGCATAATGTATTCAGGTCGACCTACGCGCACAACTGTCTTTGGTATGCCCATATGCTTGCCTACAAGAGCAACAAGCAAGTTGAGCTTATCATCATCTGTAACAGCAATTATAACATCACTATCTGCAATTTCTTCTGCTTCTAAAAGGTCAAAGTCTGTAGCATCTCCATTGATAACCATAGACTTATCTACAAGATTAGCAAGTTTTTCACAGCGGTTAAAATCTTTTTCAATGACCTTAACAGAGAATCCCGCTTGTTCTAAAAGAACTGTTAGATTTCTACCTAATAGACCAGCCCCAATGATAACAGCCCGTTTATAAAATGTACTGTGATTATGGAACCAAAGATTTTCTACTTCTTCAACAGACTCTTTTAAGCCTAAGAAGAATACACTGTCATCAACTTGTAGAATACTTTCACCATGGGGAATAATCATTTCACCATAACGTAAAACCCCTACTAATAAAACACCTTCAGGGAATTTAATATCTTTTAAAGGTTGACCTATTAATGGAATATCATCTGTAATCTTAAATTCCATAAGGCGTACAGAACCTTGGCCAAATTCTTCTACATCAATAGCTGATGGAGTCTCTAGAATTTGTAAAAGCTCTTGAGCCGTAACCATTTCAGGATTGATAAATAAATCGACCCCTAATTTAGCACGCATCTCATCATCCATATGTTCTGCTACAGTATTATCTCGCACACGAGCAATCGTTGTAGGAACACCTGTAATTTTAGCTACAGAACAAGATAACATATTTACTTCATCAGAATCGGTAACAGCAATAAACATTCCTACATCATCCATACCGATTTCGTTGAGCAATTGTATATCACTGCCATTTCCTTGAACAAGGCTAACATCTAGTGTATTTTCAAGATTTTGTATACGTTCTGGAGAACGATCAATTACATATACATCATGATTATCTTGTATCAAGCGTTGTGCCAAGGAATAGCCAACCTTACCAGCACCTACAATGACAATTTTCATCGCCTTTATTCCTCTTCTTGTGATTCATTACCAACAGGAGGTGTCCATTGACGTCCTGTTTCAGTTAACAATGTCCAACCATTATCTTGAACAATTTTTTTCTCTTTCATCAAATGCCCTAAAGCACGCTTAAAAGCAGCTTTACTGATATTAAATTTATCTTTAATCAACATCGCAGAAGATTCATCGCTATATGGCATCTTGCCTCCACGATTAAGAAGGTACTCCATTATAATGTCTCCATCAGAAATGAGTGCCTTTTCCTTAGTAGGACGCATCGATACGTTGACACGACCATCTTCACGTTTGAAAGTAATACGACCTTCAACCATTTCTCCTACATTTAATTTTCTAGTCATCTCAGAACGATGTAAAAAGGCAATCCATCGTTCAGGAGTGATGAAGAATGCCCCATCACTAGTCAAGTTGTAGATAGCGCCTTTAACAAGTTGTCCTACTTTAGCATCTGTAGCAGCCTTAGATGCGCGACGCATTTCGTCATCAACATCCATAGATACCGCAAAACGACCAGATTTATCTGTATAGAGTCGAACCCAAACTTTTTCGCCCACTTGAGGACGACCACGCATCTCTGCGTGAGGCATGAAGATACCACGCTCAGTACCAACCTCTACGAAACAGCCAAAGTTTGTAGTATTGATTACCTCAACATACCCAATTTGCCCTACCTTCATCGCTGGTAAACGCATAGAAGCAGTCAAACGCCCCTTTGGATCGCGATATAAAAATACCTCTACCTCATCACCAATAGCAACTGGAGATGTTTGTTGATCCTTATGAAGCAAAATATCATCATTTGTATTGCCAGTTTGACCATCTAGAAAAGCCCCTTGATCACTAGTACGCAATACTTTTAATGTGGCAATTGTATTTTCCAACAATTCAGTAGCCATACTATACTCCTTCAAATGGAACTCGAACTGCATCATTCCATAATTCTTCTAAACCGTAGAATTCTCGCAACTCATCACCACCAAAGACATGACAAATAATATCGCCAAAATCAAGTAAAATCCATTCACCTTCGCGATAACCTTCTCTATGATTTACTGTCATGCCCAATTCTGCTGCTTTATCTTCCATTTCATCAGCAATACTCTGAGATTGCTTAATATTATTTGCACTAGCAATTAGGAAGTAATCACCTAACATAGAAATACCTTCTAAATCGAGGATTTCAATGTCTCTACCTTTTTTATCAAATGCAGCTTGTGCTAATGCTAATACAAATTGTTTAATATCTTCCTTATTTTTCATAGTTTTCCTCTTATCTTAACGTTTACTACTGCTTTCATCACCAGGTTCAGTAGGCTTAGTAATTGTACCGCCATTATGTTCTGATTCAGGTGCAACCTTAGCTGTGCTATTGGTTGGTGCTGTAACAAATTGTGTCATTTCATTGGCTGGTAGATTTCCCATCGTAATGCCTACTAATCGTTGTGCTTCCGTTGGATTTACCTTCCAATATGTCATATCGCCAACTAACTCTTTTTCACCAGGAAGAATATAGAAATGAATCTCTTCCTTATTAATTTTGCTAGCATTATACACAAGCTTAATGGCATCTAATGTAGATATATTACTATCATAATGATCCCAAATTCTCCAAATATGCCATGCATTTGTTAAGAAGAATGAATTATGCTCTTCTTCTACCCATAGTTTCAAAAATCTTTCTTGTCGTTGTACACGTGTAAATGTATCGTGTTTTGGATCAGAATATCGTAAATAGGATAAAGCCTTATCACTATCTAATGTTTGATATCCTCGTTGCAAATCAATATCTTTATTTCCCTCTGCATCTACGTGTTCCATAGTCTGTTCTACATAGATTTGTTGATTTCCTAATACATCGTTAGTCTTTTTGAAAGCATTTTGATTAACTACAACATAATATGGTATAGAAATATGGAACATATCTTCAATGACAGCCTTTGTTAGATCAATACCACCTTTTTCATAGATGCTATTGAGCATACTTGCATCTGTCTGATCTCTATTATCAATTTTACTATTACTAGGAATGCCAATAACATCCATTGTTTTTTGATCTAAATTAATGGATAACAAGAATAGACTATCACTTTGACTAGGATTATTATCATCAGTACCGACAACAAGAATGTATAATGGTTTATCTAACCCTTTTTGTTCTACAGATACAGTATTACCATCTTGTTTATTTCCATTATCTGCTACTGTTTCAGTAACTTCTGTAGTTCCTACAATCGCTCTATATGCATAAGATACGCCACTATATATGCCATATCCTATTCCACCGAGCAAAGCGAGAACAACAACGATGGCTAAAATGACTCTAGGCCATTTTATCGATGACTTTTGTTGACGTCTTCTTCTACGACGGCGAGCTCTTGCTCGTTCACGTTCTTCCATATATAAACTCCATTATTTACAAGATTGTAACACATCATTACGACCAAGAATGGTCAACGGATAAATCGATAAATTTTGCTCTATAAGATGAATAATAGTATTATCAAAACCAAGTAATACAGCCTTATCTAAATCTAGTTCTGAAACGTTACGCAACTCATCCACACCGGGAAAATCTCGATTAGGCTCAATATAGTCTGCTAAAAATATCACCTTATCTAGCGTAGACATATGTACCTTTCCAGTCGTATGAACTCGAATGGCCTCTAAAACCTCATCATCAGATATAGAAAACTCTTTTTTTGCTCGAATCATACCAGCTAAACCATGTAAAAGATTGCCATTACTTAATAATTCTTGATCAGCATCATAAGATTCAATTTTCACAAGATTTTGCATATCCTGTAAAGGCAATTCTTTAGCGCAATCATGTAGTAATGCGGCTAATCTAGCCTTTTCCACATCAACGCCATAAAGCTTAGCTAAATGAGTAGCCGATTCCACAACGCCAAGAGTATGCTTAAATCGTTTCTTGCTCAGCCATTGACTCACGCTAAGTTGTATTTCATCAAATGATAACATCCTTTATTCCTTCCCATAAATATGGTGTTCCTCAATATATTCCACCACACATTTTGGCAACATATATCGAACTGTTTTACCAGAACGTAGACGTTCTCGTAAATACGTAGCAGATAATTTCATCTCAGGAACCTCCATAAGATGTATTTTTTCACGTGCTTTAGGGCCTAAAATCGTTAATGTTTCGTCAATTGCACTTGATCCATCAGGTCTTGTAGCGCCAATAAAGTGGACCTCATCTAATAATTCCTCAATAAACTTCCACGTTGGTAATGCACGAATTGTATCAGTACCAGCGATAAAGTAAAATTCAACATTTGGTCCATAAAGGACCTTAAAATGTTGAATAGTATCAACTGTATACGAAGGGCCTTCTCGACGCATCTCTACATCAGAAATCTCAAAATTAGGATTATCTGATACGGCTGCTGCCGTCATAGCATATCGATGACGACTATCTATTACATCATGTTGTTTGTGAGGCGGAACCTTGGCAGGTACAAAAATTACCTTTTCTAGGTTAAAGCTTTCACAAGCAACCTCAGCAATCATTAGATGCCCTAAATGGATAGGATTAAATGTTCCACCTATGATTCCTATACGACGTTTCTCTACCATAATAATGCCACACCCTTAATGACAATGACACAGATAACGATAAACAAGAGCAATGCCTTTCCATAGGATATCCATTCGTATCGACCTTTTGGAGTCTGAATATATCTGTAGTATGCCCTTATTAAGTAATATACGGTCTTCACTTTCGAACTTGGCCTTCTCCAAATACAAAGTATTTATATGATGTTAGTGCTTGTAATCCCATTGGTCCGCGAGCATGAAGCTTTTGGGTACTAATACCAATTTCCGCACCAAAACCAAATTCAAAACCATCAGTAAAACGTGTTGATGCATTGTGATAAACTGTAGAACAATCTACTAAGTTCATAAATACTTTTGCACGCATTGGTTCATCTGTTACTATAGCTTCTGAATGATGTGTAGAATATAAATTCACATGATCGATTGCTTCCTCAAGAGTATCAACAATACGTACATTTAAGTCCATATCATTATATTCTGTATTGAAAGAATTATCTGTTAAAGGAATTGTATTACCCATATATTGAGCTACAGCATTATCGCCGTGAATTCGTACCCCATATTCTTGTAACGCCACATCAAGACGAGGTAAAAACTCAGCAGCTACAGCTTGATGTACTAATAGAGTCTCCATAGAGTTACATACAGATGGACGCTGTACCTTTGCATTAATAGCAATTTCTAACGCCATATCTAGATTGGCATATTCATCGACAAAGGTATGACATACACCACTCCCCGTTTCAATTACAGGAATACTACTTTCATTAACAACACGGCGAATGAGTCCTGCTCCACCACGTGGAATAACAACATCAATATATTCACGTTGTTGTAGTAATACGCCAACCATCTCTCGATCTAGAACCTCCACGAGTTGAATCGCATCTGGCGTAATGCCTAGTGTTTCTAAGGTATTGCGCATAATAGACACAATAATTTGGTTAGTATGGAATGCCTCTTTACCACCGCGTAATATCGTAGCATTTGCAGTTTTTAAACAGAGGACCCCTGCATCGATAGTCACATTTGGACGAGCTTCAAATATAATGCCAATAACACCAAAAGGCACTGCTCTTTTTTCAATAACTAAACCATTAGGACGTGTAATTG
>ERZ1699240.240-NODE-240-length-14888-cov-2.973105_pt1 | contig 14888 bp, 16 predicted proteins | sample MGYA00581535_ERZ1699240 | MGnify/ENA primary metagenome ERZ1699240 (study PRJEB42319, sample SAMD00040327) | human oral metagenome | material: saliva | host: Homo sapiens | study: EMG produced TPA metagenomics assembly of PRJDB4115 data set (Metgenomic analysis of... | reverse complement strand
ACCTGACCCTGGATGATCGCGGCCACGTAGCCGATCAGCACGCCGATAAGGATCGAGAGGCGGCCGAGGATGCCCTTGAAGAGGACGGTCACGAGGCAGATCGACACGATCGTCACGACTGCGGTGATCGGGCCTTCCTTGACCCAGTCCCACGCAGCGGGCGCCAGGTTGAGGCCGATGAGTGCGACGATCGCGCCCGTCACGACGGGGGGCATGGCAGCGTCAATCCAGCGCACGCCCGCGAAGTGGACGATCAGGCCGACGAGGGCGAGCGCCGCGCCCACCGCAATGATGCCGCCGAGCGCGTAAGGAGCGCCCAGAGATGCTGTCACTGCCTGGATCGGCGCGATCAGCGCGAACGAGGAACCCAGGTACGAGGGCAGACGGCCTGCCGTAATCAGGAAGAACAGCAGGGTGCCGATCGCGGTGAAAAAAAGCGTTGTTGACGGGGGGAAACCTGTCAACAACGGAACGAGGAACGTGGCGCCGCACATTGCGACCACGTGCTGGGCACCAATACCAATAGTGCGAGGCCACGAGAGTCGTTCATTCGGAAGGACGACGTCGCCGGGATTAATGGACGTGCCGTCACCGTGAAGCTTCCAACGGAACAGCGAGGTCTTCGTTTCGCTCATAAGCGTACAAATCCGATCAGTTGATGGGCAGAATGGCCGTACCGGTCGGAATAACAGGGTAGCGCGTCCGCCCCCGTCCCCGCAGGTTTCGCCACGCATAAATCCTCTCCAGTGGGCAAAGTGTGGTGCATGCCCCTCCCGTTATGGGATAGTGGAGCACATGAGTCAGCCGTCCCCGAACATCGCCCCCGCCGTCTCGAGCGTGCCCTGGGCGACCCCGGAGACCTCGTCGATGGATGCGCCGGGCGACCGCTTCGGATATGCGCCGGGCCGCCTTCGCGTCCCCACCGCCGACCTCTCGGGGCCCACGTTTCCCGGGACGCAGTACGTGGATGTTGCCGCGATCTTCGCCGACGGCGGCTACACCTCCCCCGTGCCCATCACGAACCCCATAGCCAAAGCGTCCCTCTGGTTCGCTGTCTTTGGTTTCTTTGGCATCCCCATCATCGTTAGCATCGTTCTCGGGGTCATCGCCCTGATCCAGGCGCAATCGCTGCCCGAGCGCATCGGTGCGCGGGAGGCCACCGCTGCCCTCGTGTTCGATGGGATTCTTATTGGCATCGCCGCCTACATCTACGTGCTAGGGCTCGGCTAATCGACGAGGCCGGGGCGCCCCGCGCGGGTGCCGTCGCCTCTGCGGTGGGTGCGTCGGTGCGTGTCGCACTGGCGTAGTTTGCTGGCCCGACTGTTTGGGTCTCGGTGGGTTTGGGCCCCGTGTGATCCCTTTTTCCTTGAAATGACGGCCTGTGACCTGCTCCATTGGCCAGGATTGGCGCGGGAAGACATTTTTCGCTTATGATTGTCCGGCACGATGTGCACGGAGGATTCGCCTAGTGGCCTATGGCGCACGCTTGGAAAGCGTGTTGGGTGCAAGCCCTCGGGGGTTCGAATCCCCCATCCTCCGCCACCGGACCCCGGGACCGCTTCAGGTTCCGGGGTTTTTGTTGCCTGTGGCGCCGCTGGTGTTCCAGGCGCCGCTGGTGTTCCGGGCGCCGTCGGGCCCGGCCGCCCGCGAGATCGCCACACGCGAGCCTGCGGCTCGGAGTGGTCGATCTCGAAGCCCGCCCGTGCCCTCCGGTCCCTCCGGCGCCCTCCACACCGGCGGCGCCGTGTTGCTGTGTGTGGCTGAGCGCGTCGTTTGAAGCCCGGCCAGGCCCCGCCGCCCACCGGCACCGCGGCAGCTCCCTCCGGCGCCCTCCACACCGGCGGCACTTGTGGTGCTTGGACTAGCCCGGCCAGGCCCCGCCGCCCACCGGCACCGCGGCCAGGCCATGCAGCCCTCGCCGCCAAGCCTCGGGGTTCTGTGGTGACCGGCAATCGGCCGGTCACTGCGCTGCTGAGCCCAGGCCTCGTCCCCTTAGACTCCGAGGCCTTCGACGATCTCTGCACCCGGGAGCGCGGCTAGGACCTCGCCCGTCACAAAGAGCTTCGATCGGCGCAAGCCCGAGCCGATGCAGCTCCATCCGACCGCGCACGCCGAGTCGATCAGGAGCCGCCATGAGCCGGGCACGCCCACCGGCGTGATGCCGCCGTACTCCATGCCCGACGCCTCGACCGCGCGTTCCTGCGGCCAGAAACTCGCCTTACGCACGTCGAGGCGCTTCTTCACGACGTGGTTGACGTCCGCGTTCGTCGTCGCGCGCACGACGCACGCCGCGATCCGCTCTTCGCCGGCGCGCTTACCCGCCACCAGGATGCAGTTCGACGACAGCGCCAGGTCCATGCCGAACTCGCGCGTCATGACCTCTGTGTCCGCGAGCTCCGGGTCGATCGCGACAACCAGCGCCGACGAGGCCGTGGCCACCCCGCGCTCCGCCAGCGCGGTCAGTGCAGCGGCGACGGGCGGGGCAAGCAGATCGAGATGGGCCAGTGCGGGTGCCGGCTCCAGTGAGCCGATGCCGGGAATGATGATGTCGCTCATGGTCTCAGGGTAGGTCTGCTCGCCGTGGGTTGGTGGCGCCTGGTCAGTCCTTAAGCGTGTGTAACGATCGTGGTGTGTGCGTTGCGCGTGGGGGTGTTTGTGTGAGGCTGGCGAGTTGCGGTCTTCGCAGCTGAGTGAGGGGGTGAAACCTTGACGACATCGCCGTGTTCCATGGTGACCGATTCGCAGCTGCGCGCGCGGGGCGAAAACGTGTATGCTGGGGGCCGGTCCTCCGCGTGACGGTATCATCCGAACCTCCCCAGGGCAGGAATGCAGCAAGGATAAGGGTGCGCTGCCGGGTGCGCGGAGGATCTTTGTATATGCTGCTCGATCATGGTCGGCTGCAGGATGCGTTTCTTCGATGTGGTTCAGGCCATAGCTCTTGATTTTGCATCCTGGCGAAGAGCGTGTAAGCTTATACCCAGCCAAACGGCAAGCGCCCGTAGCTCAATGGATAGAGCATCTGATTACGGTTCAGAAGGTTGGGGGTTCGAGTCCCTCCGGGCGCGCAGCGGCCCCCCTCGGTGCGATCCACCGGTGGGGGTTCTGCATTTCTACCAAGCACTCCTTCGGGAGTGCTTTCTTCATGCTCATCCGTCCGCGTCGCTACGCAGGGACGTTGTGTGTTGTCGCGGCCCAGATGGTGCATCACAGGCGAGCCTTCGTGGGGGCGTGGATGCGGATGGAGGGCTGAAAGAAAAACCGCCCCCGCTTCATGAGACATGGGGTGTCATGAAACTTTCATCGCCCCAGCACGCTCAAATTCCCCTATTTCTGCCGATTTTCGATGAGCAGGGGCGATTTTTCTTTCATGCGGCCTGTGAGAGTACGTTCTCGTGCAGTACTGGGGCGGTATTTCTTTCGCTCAGATCACTCGACGCGTCTTGTTGTGAAAGAGGAAGTGCCAGTGTCCGGACTTTGCGGCACCTTGGTGAAACCGACGACATCTTTGCTGGGGGTGTGGGTGGTGGTGGGGATCGGCTCTACTAATTCCGCAGGCAATTCGACTGGACGAAGATTCAACACAGCACGAAAACGTTGCAATTCCAACGTTGTGACTTCATGATTTGAAAGAGTCGCGAGGGAATTGCATGCGAAATTGGTGGTGGACCCCGTGATGAGGGGCATGAGGCGTGCGGGGTGCAGGTGAGGCCTGGCTGCGGTGCCCGTGGGCGGTGGCGGGGCCTGGCCGGGCTTCGAGACGACGCGCAGAACTAAACATCAGCGACCAGGCCCCACTGGTGTGGAGGGCGTCGGAGGGTCTGGAGGGCACGGCTGCGGTGCCCGTGGGCGGTGGCGGGGCCTGGCCGGGCTTCGAGGCGACGCGCCGAGCCGCAGGCTCGCGTGTGGCGATCTCGCGGGCGGGCCGCCGCCCACCGGCACACACAGCGGCCGGGCCCCACAGCAGGGGCCTCCGGCGCCCGGAACACCCGTGGCACACACAAAGCAGCCCTCAGGAACTGGGCGGTGTCACGATCCACGGCTCGGTCGGCAGGGAACGCAATCCTGTAATCCCGAGAGCGTCCGCAATGTCGGAGGCGCAACGCGCCCCGGGCACTCCCAGGGACGACCCGATAAACGAAACGACGTCCTCGGTGGACCAGCCCAGGCCTCGTAGATCTGAGAGGGTGACGGCACCGTCGCGCTTGGCCAGCCGGGCACCTGAAGGCGCGAGTGCGAGGGGCACGTGCGCGTACGTCGGCTCGGGGGCCCCGAGCAGGTGGGCGAGCTGAGCCTGTGCGGGTGCCTGGGAGAGCAGGTCGAAGCCACGTACGACCTGGTCGACGCCTTGGAACGCGTCGTCGACGACGGCCGCCAGGTTGTAGGCGGGCACGCCGTCTGCGCGGCGCACGACGAAGTGGTCGACAGCCCCGGTGTAGGAGCCGTGCAGCTCGTCGAACACGGTCCACTCGGGCGAGGGGGCGGCCAGGCGCAGCGCGGGGGCGCGCCCAGCGGCGGCCAAAGCCTCACGCTTCGCGGCGCGCTCGGCCTCGCTCAACGTCAGGCAGGTGCCCGGGTAGTGGCCGGGCGGCACGTGCGGCGCGGAGGCGGCCTCGCGGATGTCGCGGCGGGTGCAGTAGCACTCGAAGATGAGCCCGCGCGCGGCCAGCGACGCCAGGGCGGCCTCGTGCGCGTCGGCCCGCTCGGTTTGGATGAGGGGCTCGCCGTCCCAGTCGACTCCGATCGCCGCCAGGTCCTCGATCTGGCGCTCGGCGGACCCCGCGCGTTCGCGGTCGATGTCCTCGATGCGCAGGACGAATCGCCGCCCGGTCGTGCGCGCCCACGCCCACGCGAGGATCGCGGTGCGCAGGTTGCCCAGGTGGAAGTCGCCCGTGGGGGAGGGCGCGAATCGTCCGGTGTTCGTCATGCGCTCAGTGTACGAGGCCGTGGCCGCCTCCCGGGATCCGCCTCCCCGGGCGGTGGCGCGGCGGGCGTACAGTGGGGTGCATGGTGAGTTTTCGGGTGCCCGACTGGTTGGCGGTCTTCGCGGGCGGGGTCGTGGGGACGGCTGCGCGCGCCGGCCTGGACGAGGTCGCGAAGGCCTCGCCCGTGCGCGGCCTCTTCCTGTCGTGGTCGACGCTGACGGTCAACGCCGTGGGCGCGTTCCTGCTGGGCGCGCTGGCCGCGTGGGTGGCGGGTCGCCTCGCGCGAGGATCGGGGAATGCGGCGTCGCTGAAAACCCTGAAGCTCCTGGTCGGCACGGGTTTCGCGGGCGCGTTCACGACCTACGGGACGTACATCGTCGCGTCGGTGGGGTACGTGTCGCTCAATGGAATTGCCGAGGCCGTCTCCCAGTCCCTCGGTCTCCTGGCGCTGGGTGGTGCCTGTGCGTGGGCGGGTATGCGTGTGGGGGAGTGGTTGTGCGGCGGCTCGGGCCCGCGCCCCGTTACCGGTGAGGGGGAGCGAGCATGAACGGATTGACCTTCCTGTTCGTGGCCCTGGCCGGTGGCGTGGGCGCGTGCGCCCGCTTCTGGCTGGACCGTGGAACGCAGCGCGCCCTGTCCTCGTTGGGCGACCCGGCGGGAGCGAAGCTCGGCATCCTGGTCGTCAACGTCATCGGGTGTTTCCTGGCCGGCGCGGCCACACAGCTGGTGCCCGCTGACCTTATGCCGATTGTTTCGACGGGGTTCCTCGGCGGCTTCACGACGTTCTCGACCGCGCTCGTGGATGCTGTGACCCTGTGGGCTGATGGATTCCGAGGCCGGAGCCTCGCCCTCGCGCTCGGTACGTGGGCGGCCTCGTGGGGCGCGGCGCTCGCGGGCATCGCCTGTGCCGGATAGGTGTTTGTCACACAACTGCGGCCACAATGCGGGCTGATGGGTGAGGGTTTAGCCACGATACGGAGTTTTGTAACAGCATTCCGAGCGCTCGCGCGCGCGGCCCTCATATGCTGATGTTGCGGGCCGTGTGGCCCAGTAACGGAGATGCACATGATTGACCTCACCGGGGTGTCCAAGGTCTACCCCGTGAAAAGCGGCGGTCAGGTCGTCGCGCTCGACGGGGTGAACCTGCACGTCGATCGCGGTTCGATCCACGGGATCGTCGGCCGTTCCGGCGCGGGTAAGTCCACGCTCATCAGGTGTCTGACGGCCCTGGAGAAGCCCACCGAGGGCCACATCGTCGTCGACGGCCTGGATCTCTCGATGCTGTCGGGTTCTGCGCTGCGCGCCGCTCGCCGTCGCATCGGCATGGTGTTCCAGGCGGCGAACCTCCTGGATGCCCGCACTGCCGCCGATAACATCGGCTACCCGCTGAAGCTCGCCGGCGTGCCTCGTGCGCAGCGCCGCGAACGCGTCGAGGAACTCCTCGAACTCGTCGGCCTCGAAGGCCGCGGCGACTCCTACCCGTCCCAGCTGTCGGGCGGTCAGCGTCAGCGCGTCGGCATCGCCCGCGCTCTGGCTGATAACCCCGCTGTGCTCCTGTGCGACGAGCCGACGAGTGCGCTCGACACCGAGTCGACCGCTCAGATCCTCTCCCTGCTGCGCCACGTGCGCGACGTCGCCGGGGTCACCGTCGTCATCATCACCCACGAGATGGCCGTCGTCCGCGAGATCTGCGACTCCGTGACCCTCCTCGGCCACGGACAGGTCCTGCAGACCGGCCCCCTCGAAGAGGTCGTGGCGGACCCCTCGACCCCGCTCGCCCGTGAGCTGGTCCCCATGCCCGTCGTCGAATCGGTCCCCACCTCCGCGGCCACCAGCCTTGACGGCCTGACGAAGAGCACCGTCCTCCTCGACGTCGTCTTCACGTCGCACCCGGGGGTGCCCACGGGTGCCACGGTGCTGCACCTGGCCTCGTCCATGGGCGCGGACGTGACCGCGGGAACCTTCGAATCCCTCGGATCCGTGCAGGTCGGTCGCCTGGCCCTGACCGTCCCCGCCTACCACGCTGACAAGATCATCGAGCAGCTGCGTAAGAACAACGTCCATGCGGAAGTGAGGGACCAATGATCACCGCACATCTCGCGAGTGCGACCGCGCAGGCCGCCGCGCAGGCGCTCGTGCCCACAGGCAAGGGCGACCCGACGTGGTTTGACAACCCGGCACTGACCCAAAAGTTTGTCCCAGCGATCCTTGAAACCCTCATGATGACGGGCCTGTCCACGCTCTTCGCGGTCATCATCGGCACGCTGCTGGGCCTCCTCCTGGTCCAGACCGGCAAGGGTGGCCTGACCCCCAATAAGGGTGTCTACCAGGCCGTGTCCTTCGTCGTGAACATTGTGCGTTCCCTGCCCTTCATCATCGGCATCATTATGCTGATCCCGCTGACGAAGATGATCGTCGGCAAGTCCACGGGCTCGCTCGCAACCGTCGTTCCGCTCGTCATCCTGTCCGCGCCCTTCTTCGCGCGTCTCGTGGAGACGAACCTGTTGGCCGTCGACCCCGGCAAGATCGAGGCCGCCCAGATGATGGGTGCTTCCAACCGCCAGATCCGCTGGGGCGTCCTCATTCGCGAGGCAATGCCCGCCCTCATCCAGTCCATCACGACCCTGGCGATCACCCTCATCGGCTACTCCGCGATGGCGGGCGCTGTCGGCGGCGGCGGCCTGGGCCAGATGGCCATCAACTACGGCTACAACCGCTGGCAGGACGACGTCATGATCTCCACCGTCGTCGCCATCATCGTCATCGTGCAGATCATCCAGCTGATCGGCGATCTCCTCTCGCGCCTGGTCGACCACCGCGCGCGCTGACAGACCCCGGTCAGGTCACCCCGGCCTCGACCATCCATCCCATCCAGTACGCAGAAGAAAAGAGAACCACCATGCGTCATCGCTCTCTCGCAGCTATCGGCCTGGCAGCCGTTGCCACCCTGGGCCTGGCGGCCTGCGGCGGCGGCTCCTCCTCGGATGCTTCCGGCTCCTCCTCGGACGTCGTCACCCTGACCGTGGGCGCGACCCCCTCGCCCCACGCGAAGATCCTCACCTACATCAACGACAACCTGGCCGAGGCCGAGGGCATCAAGCTCAACATCGTTGAGTACACCGACTACGTCCAGCCCAACACCGCGCTCAACGACGGCGACCTGGACGCCAACTTCTACCAGACCGTTCCCTACCTGGAGAACGCGGAGAAGCAGTTCGGCTATGACTTCGAGGCCGGCGAGGGCATTCACCTCGAGCCCCTCGGCGTGTTCTCCAACAAGCACAAGTCCCTCGACGAGCTGCCCGACGGCGGCACGATCGGCATCATCTCCGACACTGCCAACCAGTCTCGCGCGCTCGAGCTCCTGGCCACCCAGGGCCTCGTCTCGATCCCCGAGGGCGACGGCGACGTCAACATCAACACCGTCACCAAGCTGAAGAACTTCGACTTCCGCGAGGTCGAGGGCCCGCAGCTGGTCCGCTCGCTCGACGACTTCGACTACGCGGTCATCAACGGCAACTTCGCCCAGGAGGGTGGCAAGTCCATCTCCGGTGACGCTCTCGTCGTCGAGTCCCCCGTGGACAACCCGGCCGTGAACGTCCTCGTGTGGAAGAAGGATTCCAAGAAGGCCGATGCGATCGCGAAGCTCGAGAAGCTCCTGCACTCCGATGAGGTCAAGCAGTACATCGAGAAGACCTGGTCGGACGGCTCGGTTATCCCGGCGTTCTGACCTGCGAGGCCGGGGCGCGCTGGCGCCGAGGCTGACGGAACGTGGAGCCGACAGGCTCGCATAGATAAGCGGGTGGCCCCCGGAACCCATGGGTTCCGGGGGCCACCCGTATGTCCGCGTGAGCGGCGCTCGTCAGTTGGTGCGAGCCTCGAGCGGGAACTCGGCGTCCGGCTCGTGCGTGATGCGGTTGCGCATGTCGCGGCGGAAGACTTCGATGACCCACAGCCAGATGATGTGGCCGAAGAACTCGGAGAAGTGCTCCGCGAAGGGCTGGTTCCAGGGCGCCGGGACCGTACCCATCAGCGGCATGAGGACGACGTGGAAGGCCACGTAGACGAAGATACCGAAGGCGGCACCCTGCCAGAGCTTGATCTGCGGGAAGCGCTCGGCCAGCACGCAGTAGATGACCGCGAAGGCGATCGAGAACGCGAAGTGGACGATGAAGGAGACCCAGGGGAGTCCTTCGTTGCCGTTGAAGGTGTAGGACAGGTGCGTGACGCTCTCCGGGACGCCCAGCTGCTGGAGCAGCTCCTGGGGCGGGTTGGTGGCGTTGCGCTCGGGCGTACGCGGAGGCAGCGGCACCTCCCAACCGAACTTCACGATGGCGGAGACGATTCCGCCGAGAACACCTGCGAGTGCTGCGACGCCGTAGCGGCGGCGCTTGGGATTGGTCTGAATCAGTGCCATGTGACAAGCATGAAACGTGCGTCGGGTGTTTTCGAGGCCTTGGGGTGCTTAGCGCTCAAGGTCACATGAGGGTGTGATGAGGGAAAATGGGCTAAAAATAGCCAACATGGTTAATTTGAGCCTTTGTTGTTGAGTAAATGCGAGGGGTGGGCGCGGGACTTTCATCCCGCGCCCACCCTTCGTGTGGCGTTAGCTGCGTCGCATACCCCGGCGCTGCGATGCGCGAGGGGCGCGTGCCTCGTCAGTCGACGATGCCGTACAGGCGGTCGCCCGCGTCGCCCAGGCCGGGGACGATGTAGGACCTCTCGTTGAGGTGATCGTCGACGGCGGCGACGACGACGTTCACGTCGGCGCGGTCGCCGATCGCGTCCTCAAGGGTCTTGATGCCTTCCGGGGCGGCCAGGATGCACACGCAGGTGACGTCCTTCGCGCCGCGCTCGAAGAGGTAGTTGGTGGCGGCGACCATGGTGTGGCCGGTGGCCAGCATGGGGTCGAGAACGAAGCACTGGCGGCCCGACAGGTCGTCCGGCAGGCGGTTCGCGTAGGTCTCGATCTCTAGGGTGTCGTCGTCGCGACGCATGCCCAGGAAGCCAACCTCGGCCGTGGGCAGCATGCGAGTCATGCCCTCGAGCATGCCCAGGCCTGCGCGCAGGACGGGGACCACGATCGGGCGAGGCTCGGAGAGCTTCAGGCCGACCGTGGGAGCGACGGGGGTCTCGATGGGGGTCTCGGTGACGGCCACCTCGCGCGTCGCCTCGTAGGCGAGCAGGGTGACCAGTTCGTCCACGAGCTGGCGGAACGTCGCCGACGGCGTTTCGCGATCCCGCAGGACGGTGAGCTTGTGGGTGATCAGGGGGTGATGAGCAACGTGGAGGCGCATGGTTATAGGCTACCTCGTTCGTATATGCGAGCGCACTCCGGTGTGTTGAAGACGAGGCTGGGGTCTCCTCTGCGGCTCCGTCGTGGATGTCAGTGGTCGACGTTTCGGCCGTGTCGTAACGCATATCACACTCATTCGTCACATCAGCACCACGAGTCACGATGGACTCCAACTATCCCATCAGTCGTTTGGTCGGTAAGCTAGAGGGGTGACAGTGAATGAGCAGTACCGCGAAGCAATGGGCAAGGCCCTCTTCCTGGCTAACCGCGCCCGCGAGACGGGAGACGTTCCCGTCGGAGCCGTCGTTGTTGACGAGGATGGCCGCATCATCGGACGCGGGTGGAACTGCCGCGAGGCCAACCATGACCCCGCAGGCCACGCCGAAATCGTCGCCCTGCGAGAGGCGGGCCGCGCCCGAGGGACGTGGCGCCTGACCGGCTGCACGCTCATCGTCACCCTGGAACCCTGCACGATGTGTGCAGGCGCCATCCTTGCCTCCCGCATCGATCGCGTCGTCTTCGGCGCCTGGGACCCGAAGGCCGGCGCTGCCGGATCCCTGCGCGACGTCCTGCGCGACGCCCGCATGCCGCACCCGACCGAGGTCGTCGGCGGCGTCCTCGCACAAGAGGCCGCCATGCAGCTGCGCTCCTTCTTCCTCGGCTGCCGCACGCCCGACGAGATGCCCGTCGTCCAGGCCCCCGTTCATGAACCCGGCGACATCGTCACGCCCATCGTCGTCCCCTACGAGGAGGACGAAGCGCCCGAACCGATCAACGAGGAAGCTCCGCACGAGGAACTCCCCCATGACGAGGGGGTTCCCGCCCAGCTCGTTACCCCCGCGGCACCCGCCGCTCCGGTCGCACCCGCTGAGCCCGCACATGCCCCTGCCCACGCCGCGCGCGTTCCCAGCCGTCACCGTGGCACCGAGGCCTCGCCCCTGCCTCGGCGAGTGGGACGTCCCTTCTCCGAGCGAGTCTCCGGTAACGCCGATAATCCCGCCGACATCCCCGCTGGCGAATCGATCGAACCCGGCGCGCCAGTCTCCGCCCTTCCGTCGCAGCCGCCCTACCGCAGCGCCGCGCCGGTCATGCCCGCCGTGTCGCCCGACATGACGCGCGGACCTATCACGAAGTCTGTCCCGCAGATCCGTCCCGTGCACGTGCGCCCCACGTCGAGTGTGCCCGAGGGACTCTACACGCCCGCGCAGCCCGGCCGACCCGTGACGCAGCCCCTGCGAGAGAGCGCTCCTCGTCCTCCGGCTCCCGAGCCCGTTGTCGAACCCGCGCTAGTCGAGCCCCCGGCTCCCGCGCCCGTGCAGGCCGCACCCGCCCCCGTTGAGGAGCCGCCCGCGCCGATCCCCGCTCCGCCGACACCGCCCGCGTTCCCGCAGCGCGCCCAGAAGCGGACGAGCGCGCGCCCCCAGCGCCCGCTCCCGCAGGCTTTCGAACCCGAGCCCGCGCGTCGCGTCGACTACGAGCTGTCCCCGCGCCAGTTCAACGACGTTGACCCCATCACCTCCGGCATTCGCGTGCGCCGCTCCGCCCGCCGCCGCGGCAACGCCCGTCACTGACATGATCCCCGCACGCGTCATCACGGTCTCGGACCGCTGCTCCGCCGGCCTCGCCGAGGACCTCTCCGGCCCTCTCGCCGCACGCCTCCTCACCGATCACGGCGTCGACGCCTCGGTCGTGATTGTTCCCGACGAGGTCGACGCCATCCGTGCCGCGATCACCGCGGCCGTGGAGGACGGCGCCCGCTTCGTGTTCACGACCGGCGGGACCGGTCTCGCGCCCCGCGACGTTACCCCCGAGGCCACCGAGCCGCTCCTCGTCACCCGCATCGACGGCCTCGCCGACGCGATCCGGCGCCGCGGCGAGGAAAAGGTCGCTTCCGCTGCACTGTCGCGAGGCCTCGTCGGCGTGACCGCTCGATCCCCCGAGGGAGCCCTTGTCGTCAACGCGCCCGGCTCGCGCGGCGGCGTCACCGATACGGTGGCCGTCATCGGTCCCCTCGTCGCCCACATCATCGATCAGCTCGCGGGCGGCGACCACCCGCGCGCATAAAAGCCTGAGATTGCAACGAAAAAGCCGCCCGGCAGATGTGCTGCGGGCGGCCTCTTCGTCTTTTCGTAGGCGGGAGCCTTAGTCCTGCGGATCCTCCGGGCGCACCCAGTCGCCGCTGCGGCCGCCCGACTTCGCCACGATCTTTGCCTCGCGGATGCGGGCGGAGCGGTCCACGCCCTTGACCATGTCGACGATCGCGAGAGCCGCGACCGTCACCGACGTCAGCGCCTCCATCTCCACGCCCGTGCGGTCAGCCGTGCGCACGGTTGCGCGGATCGCCACGTGATCGTCCTCCAGGCTCAGGTCCACCGCGCAGCCGTGCACGCCGATCGTGTGCGCGAGGGGCAGTAGCTCGGGGACGCGCTTCGCCGCCGAAATGCCTGCCACGCGCGCCACCGCCAGGACGTCGCCCTTCGGTACGGTGCCGTCACGCAGGGCCTGCATGACCTCGGGCGAGCAATCCACGCGGCAGACGGCGCTCGCCTGGCGCACCGTCGGATTCTTTGCGGTCACGTCCACCATGTAGGCGGCGCCGTCCTCGTTCAGATGCGTAAATTTCATGGGTTTCCTCTCCTTAATTCTCTCTATGACGCAGATCAGCCCGCGAGTGGGACGACCGCCAGCTCCTGGCCGGCCTCGACCGCCTCGACGTCCGGCGCAACCACGCCGATCGCCTCCGCGTTCGCGAGCGAGGCCACCAGGTGCGACTTCGACCCCAGGGGGTGCACCGGCTCCACCCAGCGGGCCCCGGCCTCGTCCGCCTCTCCGGAGACGAAGCGAAGCGGGATGAACTGGGTCTTTCCGGATGGCGACTCCCATCCGACGTGCGCGCGGGCGAGGACGCCGCTCGGGACCGTTCCGCCGTGCTCGGGTGCGACGAGGCCGGACATGACCGCCAGGGCGCCCGCGACGTACATGTGGAACGTCGTAAAGACCGAGACCGGGTTGCCGGGCAGGCAGATGACCGGCGTCTCGCGGCCGCCCGCCCCCACCTGCGTCGAGCCGACGCCCTGCGGCCCGCCCGGCTGCTGCGCGACGTGGTGGAAGCCCGCGTCCGTGCCAAGCGTCAGGCGCACGACCTCGAAGGCACCCGCCGAAATGCCGCCGGCCGTGAGGACCAGGTCGGCCTCCGGGGCCTCGTCGAGGGCCGCACGCAGTTCGGCCGGGGTGTCCCCCGTGCGCAGGTGGGCGACGACCTGCCCACCGGCATCCTCGACGAGGCCGCGCAGCAGGATGCCGTTCGAATCGGGAATCTGTCCGCGCTCGAGGGCCTCGCCGGCGCGCTTGAGCTCCGTGCCCGTCGAGACGACGATGACGCGCGGGCGGGGCAGAACCGTGAGGGTGCCGTGGCCGACCGAGGCAGCGGCCGACAGGGCCGTCCCGTCTAGGATGCGGCCGGCCTCCAGGACCGGGGAGCCAGCTTCAAGGGCCTCGCCCGCGACGCGCACATTCGTGCCCCGCTTCGGGGCGACGCGGATCTCGACGGTGTCGGGCGCCTGGGCGACGCCCGCCGCGTGGTCTGTGTGCTCGACCTTCACGACGGTGTCCGCGCCCTCGGGGATCGGTGCGCCCGTCATGATGCGCCAGGCCTGCCCCCGCTCGAGGCGATTGCCGCGGGTGTCGCCCGCCGGAATGTCGCCCGCGACGGGCAGAGTCCACGGGCCCTCGCCCTCCAGGTCCTCGCGGCGCACCGCAAATCCGTCCATCGCGGAGTTCGTAAACGGTGGCAGGGGGATCAGCGAGGAAACGTCGACCGCCAGTCGGCGACCCAGGCACTCCTCGACGGGAAGTGTCTCGTGGGGAAGGACGTGGCTGAGCGCCAGCGCCTCGATTAGCTCGCGATGCTGCGCGGTAGACAGGGCGGGATCGTGCATGTCACCAGTGTAGGGCCAGGTGGGGTGGGCGAGGCGTGTGGGCGTTTGCTTCGTGCGCGACGGACGAGGAGTGGGCTGGGGTGCGCGGTTGCAGCTCATTTCAACGGCCTGGATATGGGCTGCAAGGGGGAATTGCAGCATTAGGAGGCCGACACGCCGGCGACACGCCGTGACGGGACTTCTAATGCTGCCAAACCCCCACTTGCGTGGCCTGGTGGGCCTTCGTTGGCGCAGTGGAGACAGCCGCTAACGGCGTTCGCCGGGTGTCGTGGACTCATCCGAGGCGTGCGGCGAGCGCTGCGCGGACCTGCGCAACGAGTTCGTCCGGATGGTCCAGATCGTGCCAGCCGACACGGATGATGTGCCAGCCCTCAGCCTCAAGGTGGCGTTGGCGCTCGCGCTCGCGGGAAAGTGACGCGTGGATGCTGCGGGCGTCGTCGCCGTATTTTGCGCGCCCGTCGAACTCGATACCGACTTTTTCGGCCGTGAACGCGCAATCGATGAAGTAACGACGGCCCCTTGTGTGCACCTCGACCTGTGTGCGCATGCCAGTGAGACCCGCCGCGCACAGCTCGTACAGCACGCGTGCTTCTCCGGGGGAGGCGCATCCGGCATCTGCGTGAGTGATGATCCACTGTGCTTGAGAGCGTCCCCGAACGCTATTGCCAAGACGCGTGAGTTCCGCGCTCCGTAACTCCTTCCAGTACTTCCCGTGTCGACGTGAGTCTTTGA
>ERZ1699240.232-NODE-232-length-15033-cov-3.244063_pt1 | contig 15033 bp, 16 predicted proteins | sample MGYA00581535_ERZ1699240 | MGnify/ENA primary metagenome ERZ1699240 (study PRJEB42319, sample SAMD00040327) | human oral metagenome | material: saliva | host: Homo sapiens | study: EMG produced TPA metagenomics assembly of PRJDB4115 data set (Metgenomic analysis of... | reverse complement strand
GAGATGGTTATAAGAGCCAGTCCCTGTCCTTTTTCATCAGCAATCTATCATTATGCAATTTTGCCAATTTCACGACTATCACTATCCATGAAGTTGGCAATGCGGCGTTGAATCAACCATTTGCCCTCTTCTTTAACATAAGTGTCGTTGTAGCGTACATAATGGTTATGCACCATTTCCTTGCCAGCTTTTTCTTCGGTCAACACCACATGGCAATAGTTGATGCCTTCGGCGCGGCTATCACTGAGCGAGTGAATGGTCAGTTGTCCGTTTAAATGGTAAACACGTTTGAAATTGGCAAGGAAGTCGGTGAATACGTCCACGATTTCCGCACGGTTTTTCAAATCGGCAAACAGTTCGCCGCCAATGTAGGTGGTTACATGCCCGTCTTCAGTAAATAAGGGGCCTTGCGCTGCCACGTCTTTTATATCTGCTAAATTGGAGAACGTATCGACCAATTCTTTAATAGCTTGTTTTTCAATTAAAGTTTCGATTGGGGTCATTTTTGAGTTTCCTTGCGTTTATTGGTTAGATTCTGCCTATACCTAAACTTTCCCGAATGGAAATTTCGGGGCGTTCAATCAGTTTGGCGATTAAATGGGCAATGCTGCGTTTAGAAACCTGTCTGCCCTGAAATGGTTCGCCTTTACGGGTGAGTTGGTAATCGATTTCATGGCCATCTGTAAACCATGCAGGGCGGATAATGGTGTAATCCAAGCGGCTGTTTTCCACCACCTGCGCCGAACGGCGGTAAGGCTCTAAAATTGCTCCATGGTCTTCACCTGTTTCGCCATAAATACCCATCGAACTAATCCAAATCAGTCTTTTTACGTTGGTACGGTTCATTGCTTGCACAATATTTTCCGCCATTGCTTCAAGGTTTCCCGCAAGGTTGGCATACACCAAATCTTGCCCCTGCATTAAGCTTTCCAGTTGAGGCAAATCCATCACATCAGCCTGCACCACATTTACCCGCTCATTGGCGAAGGTTTGCAGGCGGCGGATGTTGCGTGATACCAGCGTGAGTATAAGTTCAGGGTTTTCCAGTAAGACCGGAATCACCGTTTGAGCCAAACCGCCATTTGCCCCCAGAATCAGGATGTTTTTCATTTCATTCTCCTTATCGTTTCAAAGTGCGGTCATTTTATGATTTGTTTTTATTGAGATAAATTAGGTTTGGTTTTATGATGTCGTGAATTAAATTCACTAATCAGCCAAAACGGGGCAGGAAAATGCAGAACTTTAACGAACTGAATTATTTTTTAACACTGGCGCAAACGCAGAGTTTTGTGAAAGCAGGGCAACTTTTAGGGATTTCTTCTTCGGCGTTGAGCCATAGCATGAAAAATTTAGAAACGCGGCTGAACCTGCGCTTGTTCAACCGCACGACACGCAATGTGTCGCTGACCGAAGCGGGGCAGCAGCTTTTCGACCAACTTTCCCCGCTTTATCAAGCCATAAACCAAGAAGTCGATGCATTAAATGATTTTTTGAATACGCCTTCGGGATTGATTTGCATCAATGCCCCTGCAGTGGCGGCGGAAGCGGTGTTGTACCCGAAATTAAAGCCGATTTTGAACCAATACCCGAAAATCCGTTTGGAGATCGTGGTGGACGATCGTTGGGCAGATATTGTGAAAGAAGGATTTGATATGGGCGTTCGATTAGGTAACAAGGTAGCGAAAGAGATGATTGCCGTACCGATTTCTGCGCCGTTCAAAATGGCGTTGGTCGCCTCGCCCGATTATTTGGCGCAATACGGTTCGCCGAAAAATATTGATGATTTGCAGCAGCACCGCCTTATTGGCGCGAAGCTATCCGCCGAACACGGCACGGAGATGCAGTGGGAATTCAAATACAAAAAAGAGCTGATTACGTTCACGCCAAAATCGCAGTTTTCCATCAACAATCATCTGCGCCTGCAAGCCGTTTCAGACGGCCTTGGCATTGCGTGGATAGCACATATGAGCGTAGCGGATGCACTCAATTCGGGGCACCTGGTCGAGCTGTTGCCTGAGTATGCTATGACTTACGAACCGCTTTACCTCTATTACCCCAGCCGCCGCGGGCATTCCAATGTGTTTAAGCTGATTGTGGATGCGCTGCGGGTGGAGGTCGTCTGAAAACGTAAACTTCAAGGAAGTTAAACAAAGTTCCTACATAACTAAAATGTAAACAGCATCCTGCACTTACCTCCATAAAAGTGCAGGATGCTTTGTTTTAGGCTGCCTGAACCGCTCAAAAAACAGTATGATATTCACTTGTTTTCTGTTTCGAGGAGTCATCCATGATTGCAGCTACCATCACCATCCAAGATCAAAACCTCGCCGGCAAAGTGCTGCACGAACTGTTTTTGAAGTTCCGAACCAACCACATCAGCGCGGCGGAGCTGATTGCTGAGCGCGTGCGACAGGAAGTCGCCGCCTACAACAACCGCGCCGCCGATGCCCTGCTGCGCCACAGCCTCGTTATCCCCACCGATCGCAGCGACATAATTCAGGAACCGCGCGGCAAAAAAGGCGCGCACCCGCAGCCCGTGGACGCGGAAAAGCAAATCGCTATCGCCCTGAAAGCTTTTGAGCAGAACGCGTTTTTCATCCTTGCCGACAACCGCCAGCTGGAAACGTTGGACGACATGGTGTACCTGCATGACGGACTGGTCGTCAATTTCATCAAACTCACGCCGCTGGTGGGCGGATAAGCAGCCTGAAAACCGCCGCGCAACGCTACCGCGCCTTTACCGAAACCACCCGATACAGCCTGAATAGTGCGGACAAGAAAACCCTTACCGACGTTGTTCGCCTTTACCGCAAAATAACCAACACATTGATACGCAAGGAAAGTCCCATGACCCAAAACCAAACCGTGCAGATTTCCGACAGCCGCCGTACCGAGTTCAATCAGATTCTCGACGTACTGCAAAAAGAATGGCGCCAAAAACGCTCGAACGAATACGACACGATAAATCTGAAACTCTGCCCCAGCTTTGCCGAAGTGGAGAAAGCCGCGCCCGAATACCGCGTCGATTTCCTGATCCACTGCATTGATTTGATACGCGGCTGGGGACGAAATAAAGTTTTTAACAACAAAGGCGGTGACAGGATACACAATTACGGCACCATCCGTGCGGCGGTGGCGATGGCTCTGGTGCGCAAAACGCTGCCGATGACGGAGCAGGATGTGCAGCGCATTTTTGCCGCCATGCTGGACGACAACGGGCTGTCCGAGCAGGAATCAGACTACTATCCACTCAAATATCTGATCAACCAAATCAAAAAACAGTTTCCCAATCCGAGCGAAACGCTTTCGGAATGCCTGAAAAACGCCTGCAGCCGTTACCGCGTCTTTGCGGAAAACTTGTGGGACAAGAAAGCCGCTACCGCCAACCTTGCCGCTCTGGCGGAACTGTCAGGCAGTTTCGCCGAAGCCTGCTTTCCCGCCCAAGATGACGAATTTGCCCGATACGCAAATCTCCAGCTTGCCGCGCTGCCGCCCGAACAGCAGGACGTATGGAGCAAGATCATTGCACTTGCCCTGTCCGCCAATGCGGGCAAGCCGAGCGAAAAATACCTGAAAGAAGCCAAAACGCTGATCGACGCGTTGGGGGCGGACAGGTTCAAAAAAATGCTGCACGGCTGGATAGAATTTGTCTGCAACAGCGAAGTACAGACCGAAACCGTCACCCACGGAGCATACAGCTACAGCACCCATGTCCTGCCTGTTTGCAGCGTCAACCAGACTGTACTCAAAGGACTGGTGTGGATGTGCAGCCATTTCCACGACAGCGCCACCCTGTCCACTCTTACCCAACTTGCGCTGCATTCATACGACAAAATCCCCAATCTCGGCGCGCGCTATGCTTCCGTGGGCAACGCCTGTTTCTATGCGCTGTTCCGCTCCAAAGGGCTGGACGGCATCGCCTGCCTTTCGCGCCTGCGCCTGCGGATTAAGTTCAGCAATGCGCAGAACGCGATTGCCAACTATCTGGACGAAGCCGCCGCGCAGCGGGGTGTATCCCGCAACGAAATCGAAGACATGGCGGTGAACAGCTTCGGCTTGCAGGAAGGCTGCCGCGACTATGACTTCGACGGCTACACCTGCCGTCTGGCGGTTACGGGCGTAGGCAAGTCCGAACTGCGCTGGTTCAAACCTGACGGCTCGCCGCAGAAAACCGTACCCGCCTTCGTGAAAACCGACCATGCCGACAAACTGAAAAAGCTCAAAGCCACACAAAAAAACCTCAACACCACGCTCACCGCCCAACGCGACCGCTTGGACCAAATGATGCGCTCCGAACACCGCGTGCCACGGGAACACGCCGAACAGTATTACTGGCAACACGGACTGATGTCCTGCCTCACGCGTCCGCTAATATGGCAATTTTTTCGCGACGAAAACGACACGCAGGGCAAATCCGCGCTGTGGTTGGACGGAACATGGGTGGACGAAACGGGCGCGCAAACCGATGTTTCAGACTGCCTGCAAATCAGCTTGTGGCATCCCGCGCTTGCCACGCAGCAAAGCATCGCCCAATGGCGTCAACTGCTGTTGGACAAAGAAATCCGCCAGCCACTGAAACAGGCATATCGTGAAATCTATCTGCTCACCGAAGCCGAAATCAACACCAAAACATACAGCAACCGCTTTGCCGCCCACATCCTGAAACAACACCAATACATGACGCTTGCCAAAGGGCGCGGCTGGAGGGGCTCGCTGGCCGGTGCGTGGGACGGTAGCGACGACGCAACCGTATCGTTGGATTTGCCCGAATACAACCTACGCGCCGAATTTTGGACAAACGCGGTGGATAGCGAAGAAGCATGGACGGAAAGCGGTATCTGGCAGTATGTCAGTACCGACCAAGTGCGCTTTCACCGGTTGGACGACGATTACCATGCCACTGTGCTGGACTTAATTGATATTCCGCCGCGCGTGTTTTCCGAAGTGTTGCGCGACGTGGATTTGTTTGTGGGCGTGGCCAGCGTAGGTAATGACCCGACCTGGGAAGACAACGGTGGAGAGGCACGTTTTTACAGCTACTGGCAAAGCTATTCCTTCGGTGACTTGGGCGAAGTCGCCAAAACCCGCAAAGCCGTATTGGAAACCCTGCTGCCGCGCCTGAAAATTGCCAAGGTTGCCCACATAGACGGCAACTTCCTCGTCGTACAGGGCAAGCTGCGTACCTACAAAATCCACATCGGCAGCAGCAACATCCTGATGCTGCCGGATGATCAATACCTCTGCATCGTACCCGACAGCCGCAAAAAAGACGTATCCGACAAGCTGTTTATTCCGTTTGAAGGTGACAACACGCTCTCAGTCATCCTCTCCAAAGCCATGCTGCTGGCAGAAGACGACAAGATTACCGACAGCACGATTACCTCGCAGATTCAGCGGTAAATTGGGATAGCCTGAAAACGCAAATGCCCCATCCTTGCGGTTTCAGGCTGTTTGGGAACACAAGACGCGTAGGCAGCATATGTCCTCCCGACGGAAAGAACACAATACATATTTTTACCATAAATATATTGCTTTTCATTTGATTTAGATAACCGACAACATCATGAAGCCTGCTTTTTGCCTCCCAATATTGCTTTTACTTTCAGCCTGCCGTCCTGAAGCTGAGACAGCCGACACGGCTGCACCAACGGCGCGTAAACCTTCTTATTACGAGTCTGAAAAGCGTCAACCAACAGCCACTCCAATTAAAACACAAATTCCTGCGTTATCTGCAATCAAAAGCCAGGCCGATTTTGACTTACTTTCGCGTATCTATGAGCAAGGGAACGAATATGAAATTCCTCATATCCTTTTCCTCATTGATCGTGAAGACGATAACCGTACCGACTACATCAATACTCCCAAATTTCGGCTGCATGAGCATTATCTGGCTACTATCTTGAAACCCATGCTGTCAAAAACTGAATTGAATCAACAATACCGTAGTCCTAACCGGCGTTATCTGTTTGGTACTATCAGTTGGCAGAATAGTACTCAGGAATATGTTTATGAGTTTTGGGAAGGAGACAAAATTACGCCTGAATTGTTGAGATTGGTAGCAGGCCGTCTGAAAGACAGTTTCTACGCTCCGTTGCGTTATAAAACCAATTCTTTATGGCAGGAAACCGTTGCCGAACAAAGCAAAGTTCCTTTTATTACCCAAGAAAGTTTGATTAAGAATTTTCCCTACCTACCTCTAAACCAAGGTAAAGCGATAGGCACATTACGCGTTATTGCCAAAGAAGATGATCTTTATAATGTCGGCGCCGACGATATTATTATTTTGAAAGAGGTTCCTCTGGAGCTGCCACCTGTGGCGGGGATTATTAGTGAGAAACCATCCACTGCATTGTCCCATGTGAATGTATTGGCACGTGGTTGGGGTATTCCCAATATTTACCTTAAAGACGCAGAAAAAATCCTAGCCCCATATATTCGCTGTCGTATCGAATTTGAAGCGACTGCTAAGCAATACCGAATTGTCCAAACCAACCGGAACACTACCAGTAAAAGCTTTTCAGACGGCCTTACCCTGCCCCAACCTGATGTTTCCGATTACAGCCTTCGGGCTTTGACAAACCTGCGCCGTGATGACAGCCATTACTGCGGCAGTAAGGCTGCCAACCTCGGTCATATCCGCGCCCATATTGAAGGTAGTAATGTACCTGATGGATTCTGCATTCCGTTTGCCTACTATAAAGCCATGATGGATAGGCTGGGTATTAACGCGACAACACTGACACAAATCGAAACACAAAGTGATGGAGACAACCGTAAGCGCCGCACTGCTTTACTCACACTGCAGAAAAAAATTACCGATGCCGAAATCCCGTCAGAATGGAAGCACAGATGGGCTGAGCAATGGCGTAATCAATTAAACAGCAAAGGCGTGTTTATCCGCAGCTCCTCTAATTCCGAAGACCTGCCCAATTTCAGCGGCGCAGGGCTGTACACCACAGTGCCAAATGTTACCGATGAAAACGCGTTGTCCGAAGCAGTGAAGCAATCTTGGGCTTCTGTTTTCAATTACAGCGCATATGAAGCCCGTCGTATTGCCGGATTGCCTCACGATAGCGTGAAAATGAGTGTCTTTGTGCAACAAAGCATCAATGCAGATCTCTCCGGCGTACTGGTTACCATCAATCCCTATGATATTGCTCAGAAAAACAGCTCCTACATTGCCGCCAAACGCGGGTTGGGTATTCGTGTCGTTGAGGGTAAACGGGTAGCCGAACAGGTAGTCTATAACCGTCGCAATGATTCTGTACAACGTCTCAGCTCCTCTAATGAAACCACGGCATTGCAACTGGATAAAAATGGTGGGGTACGGGAGGTGCCTGTAACCAGTGGCAACGTAATGAATCAAGAACAAATACGTCGCCTTGACCAAACCGGCCAACAAATCAAACAACTATTTGCCAATGGAGAGCAGGACATCGAATGGGCGTTTGACAATGGTAAGCTTGTTATCCTCCAGGCACGACCGTATCTAAACGGCACACGTTAAAGCAAAAGGCCGTCTGAAATTATCGTTTCAGACGGCCTTTGCATCATAAGTTAGTTATACCCTATACTTCCCGTTCTCCAAGGAACTATGATGTCAAAACAACTCACTTTTTATTTTATTCGTCATGGCCGTACCCAATGGAACGAACAAGGACTTTTGCAGGGATCAGGCAATTCACCACTGACCGAACAAGGAATTACAGGAGCTCAGAAAACCGGGGCGGCGCTACAACAAGTAGAATTTACCGCTGCTTATTCCAGCATTTTACAACGCGCCATTGATACGGCTGGCCATATTATCGGCCAGCGTCCCATTCCTCTTTTTCAACACTGTGGACTAAATGAACAATCTTTTGGAAGTTGGGAAGGCATGCAGATCGCCGACTTGCGGAAGCAAACCGAATTCAAACAATTAACCAATGACCCGGCAGCTTATAAAGCATTAAGCAATGGTGGCGAAACCTTTGAACAATTAGCAGTACGTGCAATGGCCGCCATCTACGATATTATTAAAGTACATCAATCGGGAGCCAATATTTTAGTGGTATCGCATGGCCATACCTTGCGTCTCTTATTATCCTTACTAGGCGGAGCGACTTGGGAAAATCATCGTGATGAGGGTAAATCCGTGTCATTGTTGAATACTTCGATCAGTATCGTGAAATACAATAGTGAAAGCGGTTTTCATATTGAGCAGCTTAACAATGTGGCTCATTTACAATGATTACAACTATTCCACGATAATAAAAAAGGTGGGCATTTTTACCCACCTTTTTTGCTATTAGCCGAACACTTTTTCCAAGTGTGCTTGGTAATCGGCTAAGTATTGTTCCACTTGTGGATTTTTAATCACATCGTTACATATAAATGTCGGCAAACGGGTCAAGCCGATGAACTCGTTGAGTTTGTGGAAGTGCATGTATAAAGCATCCACACCTTTGCCTTCGAAGAAGTCGCCTTCGCGGGTGAAGGCTTCAATCGGCGCATTCCAAGTAAGCGAAAGCATGTGTTTTTTGCCTTGCAACAAACCACCTGTGCCATAGCCTTCGCTTGGATTGACACGATGACGGCCGTCACTGTGGTAAAGCTTGCCGTGTCCGGCGGTTAATACTTCATCTATGTATTTTTTCACTGTCCAAGGCTCGTGCATCCACCAGCCCGGCATCTGCCAAATCACGGCATCCATCCACAAGAATTTTTCGATTTCTGCTTCAACATCATAGCCGGCATCAATCACGGTTTCTTGAACATTGTGTCCAAGTGCGGTCAAAACTTCTTTCGCTTTTTTGTGAAGTGTGTGGTTTAACTCGCCATGTGAATGTCCGAAATCTTTACCACCGTCTAGTAATAAAATATTCATCTTTTGCTCCTAAAACAAATAATTCTGAAAAATGAGGGCTTCAATTATGCCTTTTTACTGCATCTTTTAAAAGTACATTCACTTATACACTATTTACAGACCATAAAGGGAAATTTCTCATACCTATCATGAGCATTCATTATTTTTCTTCAACCAAACAAGCCTTTTCAATCAGCTCTCTGACCCAGCGATAGGCAGGATCTTTATGTGTCCGTTCGTGCCAAATAAGGGTTTTGGTGAAGCCTTGAATTTCAAGGGGCGGTTCAAAGCGTTTGAGATTGTTTAAATGCATAATCAAGCGCCCAGGCACGACTGCCAATAAATCGCTTTGCTCCAGCAATTCAGGCAAGACAATAAAGTTTTGTACCGATAGGCTGACATTTCTTTGTAGCCCCATCGCTTGCAGGGCTTGGTCGGTAACACCACTGAAGCTGCCGCCATGATAGGAAATCAAGGCTTGCTCTAACTGGCAAAATTGCTCAAAGGTAAGTTCTGTTTGTTGGGCTATTGGGTGATCGTGGCAAACGGCACAGATATAGCGTTCGTCATACAAATTTTTTGCGTGAATATCCGGTGCTTGGAAGTCTAGCGTGACTAACGCAAAGTCGATTTGTCGCTGTTCCAGCTGATTTTGTACGATGCTTTCGTTAATCGCCAGTACCGCTACTTTGATTTTCGGTGCTTGGATTTTAAAAAGCCTGCCTAACAACCGCGTGCATGTATTAACCGAAGAAAGCCAAATCGGCAAACTTGCCAAAGGCTTGGCAGAAACTGTGCTAAACCCAATGGTAAACGGCCATCAAGCATGGTTGGACGGTTTAACAAAAGCGGCGAAAAAATAAAGCAGCCTGCACTTAAAAACTAATATGCAGGCTGCTTTAGGGTAATGAGCCGTTTATCAATCCAGTTTCAGGATTTCTCCGTCTTCCGGAACGTTCACACGGCTTTCAATGCCTTGACCGCGTATAAATTTACGCATATCGGCGCGGCTGACGGCGGTATGATTCACGGTATCCATGTGTACGGTGATGATTTTGGCTTTAGGCATGACTTGGCTGGCTTTTAATACATCAGCCGTCCCCATAATAATGCCGTCTGAAATGCCTGAAATCAGCGCGTAGCCCGTGTTCATAATCAGATAATCGGGTTTGTAGCGGTTCAATGCTTTGTTTACATCTGCCGTCCACACAGTATCACCCATAATATAAGCGGTTTTATGTCCGTTGCTTTGGAATACCACACCCATTGCATCACCTAATATTTCGGCTAGCTGAGGGTTGGCATACATGGCTTCTGTACCATGTACGCCGCCGGTTTTGCTGATGGTTACGCCGTTGAAGACAGCGCTGCCGTTCAACACGCGTACATCAGTAAAGCCTTGGCTGCGGATTTTTGCCGCGTCGGCTTGGTGCTGCACATATACGGGTAGGTTTTTCGGAATGGAACGTGCGGCGGTTTCGTCCCAATGGTCTTCGTGAGTATGAGTAACGATAACTGCATCCACACCGTCCAAAATTTTATTCACGCTCATCGGCAGCCCGACCAGCGGCATTTTGGCTTGGCTGTTGAACGTGCCGGCAAAACCGTTCATGGAGTGCTTGGGTGCGAAAAACGGGTCAATCAAAAACGTCTGCCCCGCATATTCGACCTTGGCGGTAGCGTTACGGATATGTTGGTATGAATCGTCTGCCCAAGCGGAAAAGGCTGTCACGCCCAAAACAGTGGCAAGAATAAATTGCTTGAATTTCATGATGTTGCTCCTTAAAAAATCATGTAGCGTATTTTAAGCAGCAGGTGCATCGGCTAAAATAGGCAATATTGCCAATAAACGTAAGGATAGTGCCAAAATGTCGTCTGAAAACGAGCGTAATGAGTTTCGCCAAAATCAAACTGTCCCAAAAATCGTGCTATATGCTCAATCGGGCATGAATGATTTTGTCTTCAACATTCCCTTTTCTGTTTTTCAGACGACCTATCGGGACAATCCGCTCTTTGACCTGAAAATCTGTTCCGATGACAGCAAAGACGTCATCACGGCACTGGGCGCAAGCATTCCCGTACACGGCGGATTAGATTTGACGGAAGAAACCGACATCATCGTCATCGCAGGCTGGCGCAACATTGAAGAAACCCCGACGCCGGAACTGGCTGAGAATTTACAGCGGGCAGCGAAACGTGGTGCACATATTGTCGCCCTATGCTACGGCTCTTACGCCCTTGCCTACACAGGACTTTTAGACGGCAGAACCGCCGCCACCCACTGGCTTGCCGAAGACGACTTTGTCCGCCGTTTCCCTAAAATTCATCTGGATACCAACCGCCTATATGCGGAAGACGGCAACTTTTTAACATCGGCAGGGGCGGCGGGTGGGCTGGATTGCTGTCTGTACCTCATCCGCAAAATCCACGGTGCAACCGTTGCCAACGACCTTGCCCGTACCTTGGTTGCGGCACCACACCGCGAAGGCGGGCAGGCACAGTTTATCCACCGACCTGTCGAACGTCGTACCGCCGATGACAAAATCAATCACTTATTGGACGAACTGCGCCAAAACCTTGCCACCCCATACCGCTTGGACGATTTGGCAAAAAAATTAGCCGTTTCCCGCCGAACCTTTATCCGCCATTTTTCTCAAGCCACAGGCATGAATTTCAGTGAGTGGCTGACAACAGAGCGGCTATGGCAGGTACAGGATTTGTTGGAAAATACGGATTTGCCGATAGAACGCATCGCCGAACAAAGCGGCTTCGGCAGCGCGGCAAACCTACGTTTGCAGTTCAAAGCCAAGTTTAAAATTAATCCGAATGCCTGGCGGAAAGTATTTGGCAGATAGCTCGCGTTAGTCAATCCAAAATACCTGAGTACAGGCTGCTTTGGAGGTCGTCTGAAAACCCAAAAAGCAGCCTGTACTTTTCAGACGGCCTCAACAGGTAAATCCTTCCCACCCTTACCCACACCAATAATTCCCATCTAATTTTCCCCACATAATGCGAAAAGCCTGCCGCAACCGTCCGCTGGCGGAAGCTCAAACGAAGCATAACCGATATTTGTCGAAGACCAGTTATGTGGTCGAAAAAAGCTTCGGTACGTTACACCGTAAATTCCGCTATGCCCGGGCAGCCTATTTCGGGCTGCTCAAAGTGAGTGCGCAAAGCCATCTGAAGGCGATGTGTTTGAACCTTTTGAAAGCCGCCAACAGGCTAAGTGCGCCTGTTGCTGCCTAAAAGGCGGCCCGGATGCCTGATTATCGGGTGTCCGGGGAGGATTAAGGGGGTATTTGAGTAGAATCAGTGGATATTTGAAACAAAAACAGCCGAAAACCTGTGTTTAGGTTTCGACTGTCGGGGGAAAAGGAATTTTGCAAAGGTCTCAGTCTATACATCTGTGCAAAGCGAACTGCAATCGGCGCTAACTGGACGCTCTTGCTCTTATCTTATAAACAGCGTTTGTGATCCCTATTTGAAAAATGGTCGATTGGTGGAACTCTTCCCTGAAATTGAAAAACAAAAATGGCAGCTTTATTTATACCGACCATATCAAACGATCGTTACGGAACGGATAATGTGGGTGTATGACAGGCTAAAAGAGATTTTATTAGCGAAAATAGTTCAAGCATAAAAAATGGTGAGTTCATCTTGCTTTTTATCTCCTGCAAATGCGGCGACGTCGTCGCATTTAATAAACTCGTTGTTCAATTTCCTGCAAACGTGCAGTCAAACGTTCTTGTTGCTGTCTGAAACGTTCCGCGATTTGCAAGGTTTTAATGCTGTACGCAAAATTGCCGTTATCCAGCTTGACCACCAAACCCTCCGCAATCAGGTCTTCCAAGTCCCGGCTGACATGTACCGGCGAAATACCGAGGCTGTCTGAAATTTCCTTGTTGCTGATACCTATAATCGGATGGGCTTCCAATGCCTTAAAGACTTTTAAAAGTCGTACGCCTTTGGCACTCATCACGCACTCCGTTTCACTTCATCCAATTTGGACTTCATCCCCAACTCAACCGCGATTTCATGCGCCTTACCACGGCTTGCCTTAACGTTTCCATTCAAAATCCGAGACACATAAGTCGGGTCATAGCCACGCGCATCGCACCAATCCTTAATCGTTTCACCGCGCTCTCGGAAACCTGCTTTTATTTTTTCTGCTTTCACGGAATATCTCCTGTTTCGTTCTCGTGTTAAAATTCCTGATTGTTTAAAGATTTGAACAATCTTGGTTAAATGTTGTGTAAATAATAGTGGAAATATCCCACTATTGCAAGGTTTATTTCCACTTATTTGAGGAATTTTAGGCATGGTTTTGGAGAAAATTAGGCAGGTTATTGAATTTAATAAGATTACACTTGATGAATTTGCCGAAAAAATTGGAGAAAAACCAACCAGATTGAAGGATGTACTGCGAGGAAAGCAGCGTCCGCCGCTAGAAATGATCCAATCCATAGTGGAAAATTTTCAAATAGATGCAAACTGGCTGATTGGAAAAGGAGGGAATTTCCACCCAATAGAGGAAATTGACAAAGATGAATACGCATACATTCCCATGTATGACGTAGAAGTGTCTGCAGGGAATGGCGCGGCCGCCTATGGAGTGGCAGAGCCGGCCAACTACTTGGCTTATCGCAAAGACTGGCTTAAGTTACGCGGCCTGTTTGCCAAAGACCTCAACTGTGTCACCGCACGTGGAGACAGCATGGAGCCCACCATCCATAGTAAAGACATGCTCTTGGTGGATACCTCAAAAAACAATCCGCGAGACGGACAAATTTACGTTATCCGCTCAGGAGAAACGCTTTGGGTTAAACGCATCCAAAAACAGATTGACGGCAGCCTGCTGTTGATTTCAGATAATGATACCTATCCGCCGATGTCGTTGATGTTGGCAGACCACCCCGATATTCAGGTCATCGGACAAGTGATCCAAATCTCAAAAGACCTGAGCTAACAAAGGAAAACAACTTATGAAGAAAACAATTTTCGCGGTATTACTGCCTGTTTTGTGTCTATTAATACCGCACCAGGCTGTTGCTGCAGTTAAATGCAAAGATTTCCCGACACATCAAGCCGCGCAAAAGTATTATTTGGCCAAGAAGCCGGGCTGGAAAAGTTTAGATCGTGATGGTGATGGGAAAGCCTGCGACTGCAACCCGGGAGGCAATGGCAAGAAATGTCCGAAAAAGCGTAAAAAATAAACCAATCAGCCCAAGGGAAACTCATGAAGAAAATCTTACTTACACTATCGGTTTTAGTTGCCTTGTCTGCGTGTGGTGGCCAATCTGAAGAACAACCGGCATCTGCCCAACCTCAAGAGCAAGCACAATCCGAATTAAAAACCATGCCGGTAAGCTATACCGACTATCAATCAGCAGCCAATAAAGGGCTTGCCGACCAAAAAACCGGGCTGTCCCTGCCTGAACATGTATCCTCAACCGATAATGCAGAAGGAAAGAATCTGCTGCATGACTTTTCAGACGGCCTCACATTAACCGTTGATACCGATAAAGCCGACAAAATTACTGCCGTCCGAGTAGTCTGGAATACAGATGCAATGCCTCAAAAAGCGGAAAAACTGTCCAAAGCCGCCGCTGCCCTGATTGCGGCAACCGCCCCGGAAGACCGCACATTGCTGCGTGATACCGGCGACCAAATCAAAATAGCGATTGACAGCCATAATGCGCAAAAAGAGCCAACCCGAGAATGGGTGCGTGGTGGGATTGCTTATAAAGTCACTGTTACCAATTTACCGAGCGTGGTTTTGACAGCAAAAGCTGAGTAAGAAACAGGCTACCTAAAGTTAAACAACCTATATATAGAAAATAGTAGAAAGGGAAATGATGTCTCAAAAAGTACTAAAAAATATTCAATACCTCCGAGTAGCTCAGGACGAGAAACTTTTTGATTTGGAAGGTGCCCTTAGAAAGCTTTTAGGGATCGCACAGACAGTAAATAGTACACAAATAGAGCAATATGGCTTTGTTTATCGAATTCAATATCGGAAGCCAGACTTTATTTTGAAAGAGTCCCAAGGAAATACACCTGAAGTTAAAAAAGGTTTGGTTTTACATATTGCTTATGGAATCAAAGATGAGCACATGCGTACAATGAATAATAATGTACCAGCTGAAAATGATGCGGGGGGAAGTACACCTCCTCCTAATGGTCAGTCA
>ERZ1699240.230-NODE-230-length-15075-cov-3.721635_pt1 | contig 15075 bp, 10 predicted proteins | sample MGYA00581535_ERZ1699240 | MGnify/ENA primary metagenome ERZ1699240 (study PRJEB42319, sample SAMD00040327) | human oral metagenome | material: saliva | host: Homo sapiens | study: EMG produced TPA metagenomics assembly of PRJDB4115 data set (Metgenomic analysis of... | reverse complement strand
GTATCATTGCTATCTTCTTCTACGTAGGCGTTGAGGTTGGTATTCCTGGTCAGCTCTTGTTCTATCTCAGTGAGCCAGTTGCAAAGGGCGGTGTACTTGGTAGTGCAGCAACAGCAGGTTTGATTGCAGGTGTTTATTGGATGTTGATGCTCGTAGGTCGCTTCGTTAGTGCCTTCATCAGCGGTAAGGTATCATCTCGTATGCAGTTGACCGTAACCTCAGCAGTAGCCCTCCTCCTCTTGCTCGTTGCTATCTTCATGCCAGAGGATGTAAAGATGAGCCTTTCAATTCCTAACCTTGCAGAGAGCACACTCGACCAAGTAGAGGTCCCAACAAAGGTATTGTTCATCATCCTTTGTGGTATCTGTACATCAGTTATGTGGGGTGTAATCTTCAACCTCGCTACCGAAGGCCTTGGCAAATACACAGCAACAGCTTCAGGTCTCTTCATGACCATGGTTGTTGGTGGTGGTGTAATGCCATTGATTCAGAACCTTATGGCAACAAAGGTAGGCGACATCCAGAGCTACTGGCTCATCGTTGGTATGTTGGCTTACATGCTCTTCTACGCATTAGTAGGCTCACATCCTTCAAAGAAGGCTTAAAACATACATCTTTATAATGGCAGGTATTACGCTTGCCATTATAAAGAGATATATACATAAAACCCTAACAATCATTCAAAACATTACTAACATGGACATAGAATTCGTAAGAAGCCGTTTTATTAAGCATTTCGACGGCCAGACAGGAAACATTTATTTCTCACCGGGACGTATTAACCTTATTGGCGAACACACTGATTATAATGGTGGTTTCGTATTCCCAGGTGCAGTAGACAAGGGTATTATGGCAGAGGTTCGTCCTAATGGTACAAACACTGTTATGTGCTATTCTATCGACCTCAAGGACCGTGTAGAGTTCAAAGTTGACGACCCAGAGGGTCCACGCGCTACATGGGCACGCTTCATTTATGGTATGGTACAGGAGTTCAAAGCACTTGGTGTTGACGTAAAGGGTTTCAACATTGCCTTTGCTGGTGACGTTCCTCTCGGTGCAGGTATGAGTTCATCTGCTGCTATGGAGAGCTGTTTCGGATGCGCATTGAACGACTTGTTTGCTGATAATAAGATATCAAAGTGGGACATCGCACTCGCTGGTCAGGCTACAGAACACAAGTATATCGGTGTGAACTGTGGTATCATGGACCAGTTTGCAAGCGTCTTCGGTCAGGAAGGAAAGCTGATGCGCCTTGACTGCCGCAGCCGTGAATTCGAGTATTTCCCATTCAATCCACAGGGGTATAAGCTCGTTCTTATCAACTCAAAGGTTAAGCACGAACTTGTTGGTAGCCCATATAACGATCGTCGCAAAAGCTGTGAGAACGTTGTTGCAGCTATTGCTAAGCAGTTCCCAGAGAAGAAGTACGAGACATTGCGTGATGCTAATTGGGACGAGTTAGAGGCTGTTAAGGACAAGGTTAGTGCTGAAGACTACCAGCGTGCACACTTCGTTCTCGGTGAGAAAGAGCGTGTACTCGCTGTTTGTGACGCACTTGTTGCTGGTGACTATGAGACAGTTGGTCAGAAGATGTATGAAACACATCACGGACTTAGCAAGGAATATGAGGTAAGCTGCGAAGAGCTCGACTTCCTCAACGACGTTGCTAAGGAGAATGGCGTAACTGGTTCCCGCATCATGGGTGGTGGCTTCGGTGGTTGTACCATCAACCTCGTTAAGGATGAGTTGTATGACAAGTTCATTGCTGACGCAACAGAGAAGTTCACAGCCAAGTATGGTCATGCCCCAGAAGTCTATCCTGTGGTTATCAGTGAAGGTTCTCACAAGGTTTGCTAAGAGCATAATGGCATCTAACGAGGTGTCATTTTCATCGATATTTAATTAGTATAAGGGCTGGATTCAACATAGGAAGTTCAGCCCTTAGCTAAAAATAAGCGCCATTAACACATGGAGTAATCCAACGGATGAAGACCTTTAAATCCCAATACACAACAAAAAAAGATATTACTACCTAACCAAGAGATATTTACAAGTTTACATCTCATATCAAAACCTACAACATGAATAAATACTACAAAGGTGAACCCAAACTATTAGTTTCGGTCGACTGCATCGTACTCGGGTTCGAAAACAAGAAGCTACAGTTACTCGTTGGTAAGCGTAAGGTTGAACCGTACAGCGGAAAACTATCTCTCTATGGCGGATTCGTTAGAGAAGACGAGAGTTTGAAAGAGGCTGCCAATAGAGTTCTTTTCCAATGCACAGGTATCAATGACATCTATATGCGCCAGGTAGGAGCCTTCGGTGAAACCGACCGTGACCCTGGTGATCGCGTTATCTCAATCGCTTATTGCGCCCTCATCAATGTGTCTGACTACGATAATAAATTGTTGGAAGAGAACGACCTACAGTGGGTTGACATCAACAAATTACCAGAGCTATTTGGTGACCACATCGAAATGGTACAGATAGCATTGAGTCAACTCCGCAAACTCATCAATAAAGACCCACTCGGTTTCAATCTTCTTCCAGAACTCTTCACGCTCACACAGCTTCAGAATGTCCACGAAGCAATTATGGGTGTTGAGATTGACAAACGCAACTTCCGTAAGCGTATCAAGCAAATCGACTTCATTGAGAAGACAAAGTATATTGATAAGATAACCAGCAAGCGTGGTGCTGCATTGTATCGCATCAACAAACAAGCCTATTCAGATGCCTCTCTATAATCCTTCATAGGAAGGCTAACGATAGAAGCGTTTAGCTAAGATAACACATAAAAAGGGTATATCAAATGTTAAAAGGTCACTGACAAACATTCTGATATACCCTTTTATCATGTTCCTATCCATCCTTTGCCACTTCTCTTATACCTCATTGCATACCTGATTACCCACAAGATGATTCGTATTAACGCCCCGCACCAGTTGTGCGAAGCCTCCGCACACTATGTGCGAAGCCTTAGCACAACTATAAAAGGTGACGATAACGACATCATCCATCGCTGAAACAAGCTACTGCAAAAGGATGATGAATTACGATAAAACAGTCATAAAACAACCACTCATCAACCAATCGGAGTAAAGCAAATACTAAGCTTTAGGCATTTTTGAATATTTTGGAGAAAATAGTAAGTTTATTATTTTGATGTCTCCATATTTATCTTTATATTTGCATTATAATTTCAAAAATCCTATCTATTTATGAATGACAAGCATTTGATGGACCAAGCAGCGGATAACATCAGAATTCTCGCAGTGTCAATGGTTGAAAAAGCTAAATCAGGACACCCTGGTGGCGCTATGGGCGGTGCCGACTTTATCAACGTTCTCTTCTCTGAATTTCTCGTCTTTGACCCAGATCAGCCTGAGTGGGCAGGACGTGACCGATTCTATCTCGACCCAGGTCACATGTCACCAATGCTCTATGCAGCGTTAACACTTCAGAGAAAGTTCACAATTGACGATATAAAGCAATTCCGTCAGTGGGGTTCAATCACACCAGGTCATCCAGAGAGAGATATCGCACATGGCATAGAGAACTCTTCTGGTCCACTTGGACAAGGCCATGCCTACGCTGCTGGTGCAGCAGTTGCTGAGAAATTCCTTGAAGCACGACTTGGTCATACCATGATGCAACACAAGATTTATGCCTTTATCTCTGACGGTGGTGTCCAAGAAGGTATTAGTGCAGAGGTAGGACGATTGGCAGGAAACTTAGGACTCAACAATCTTATTATGTTCTATGACGCTAATAACATTCAGCTTTCTACTGAGTGTGGAGCGGTTATGGACGAAGATACTGGCATGAAATATCGTGCTTGGGGATGGAATGTTTTGGAGATTGATGGCAATGATCCAGACGCTATCCGTGAAGCACTTGTAGCTGCTAATAAGGAAGAAAGCCGCCCTACGCTTATTATCGGTAGGACTATTATGGCAAAAGGAGCATTGCAGGCTGACGGTAGTAGCTACGAAAACAGCATTAAAACACATGGCGCACCATTGGGTGGTGATGCCTATAGAAATACAGTAAAGAATCTTGGTGGTGACTTAGAAGACCCATTCAAGATTTTCCCAGAGGTTCAGAAGCTTTATGATGACCGTGCAGCAGAACTCAGAAAGATTGTTGCTGAGCGTCATGCAGCTGAAGCACAATGGGAAAAAGAGAACCCTGAGAAGGCAGCACAGATGCGTGAGTGGTTCTCTGGCAAGGCTCCAAAGATTGACTGGAGTGGCCTTGTACAGAAGCGCGACATTCCTACACGTAATGGTTCTGCAGCTTGTCTCGGTGTTATCGCAGAGCAAGTTCCTAACATGATCGTATCATCAGCCGACCTCAGCAACTCTGATAAGACAGATGGATTCCTTAACAAGACACACGCGCTCACACGTGATGACTTCAGCGGAGCCTTCTTCCAGGCTGGTGTTAGCGAGTTGGCAATGGCATGTATGTGTATCGGTATGATGCTTCATGGTGGTGTCATCACTGCTATGGGAACCTTCTTCGTGTTCTCAGACTATATGAAACCAGCTATTCGCATGGCTGCTCTCATGCAGACTCCAGTTAAGTTTGTATGGAGTCATGACGCTTTCCGCGTTGGTGAGGATGGTCCTACGCACGAGCCAGTAGAGCAGGAAGCACAGATTCGATTGATGGAGAAGTTGCAAAACCACGCTGGACAAGACTCTGTTCGTGTGCTTCGTCCTGCCGATAGTGATGCTGCAACTGTTTGCTGGCAGATGGCTATGGAGAACATGGATACGCCAACAGCACTCATCTTCTCACGTCAGAATGTGAAGAGTCTACCAGAGGGAACAGACTATCAGCAGACTCGTAAGGGTGCATACATCGTAACAGGCTCTGACGAGCAGTTTGATGTTATCCTCGTTGCAAGTGGTTCTGAGGTTTCTACCTGCGTTGCTGGAGCTGAGTTGTTGCGTAAGGACGGAGTGAAGGTTCGTGTCGTAAGCGCACCATCAGAGGGTCTCTTCCGCCGTCAGAGTAAGGAGTATCAGGAGCAGATTCTGCCAAGAGACGCTAAGATTTTCGGTCTGACAGCAGGTTTGCCAGTGACTATCGAGGGCTTAGTTGGTGCCAATGGAAAGGTATTTGGCCTTAACAGCTTCGGTTTCTCAGCACCTTACACAGTCTTGGATGAGAAGTTGGGCTTCACTCCAGAGAATGTATATAAGCAAGTAAAAGCATTTTTAGCATAAACGTTTAACCTGAGTCTCTAAGTTCATCACCGAAGGCGGAGGCTCATAAAAACCTAAACAGCTTATGGAAATTAAGACAGTAGGAGTTGCCTGCGACCACGCGGGCTATCCATTAAAGCAGTTCGTTATCCAGTATTTGGAAGAGCACAAGTATGCATATAAGGACTTTGGCTGTAATAGCGATTTAAGTTGCGACTATCCTGACTATGCTCACCCATTGGCTGAAGCCATTGAGAGTGGTGAAGTTTATCCTGGTATTGCTATCTGTGGTAGCGGTGAGGGTATGGCAATTGCACTTAACAAGCACCAAGGTGTACGCGCAGGTTTGGTATGGAACAAGGACGTTGCAGAGTTGACTCGTCAACATAATGATGCAAATGTTGCTGTACTTCCTGGCAGATTTATCGATAATAAGACAGCAGAAAAGATTCTCGATGCGTTCTTCAAAGCAAGCTTTGAGGGTGGCAGACACGAGCGTCGTGTTAAGAAGATTCCTGTTCAGCAGGGCTAATCACAGCTTTGTCTGATTGAATAAGACAAACAAAAGATAAACAATTAAGGTGTTCAGAGGATTCTGGACACCTTTCTTTTTTTCGTCATTAATGCCAACTCGGTAGGAAGAAATCAATCCAAAGCTACATTCATTTATATTATTCATTAGCTCCTAACCGCCTTTTGTTTTATTATCGAGCATGTTATTGTCCTTACAATAGGCATATCAGTCTATGTCAAGGTAGATAAAACCTCCTTCAACTCCGTTCCTCTGTGTGAAATTTACCCGCTCAAAAGCAAAGAAATATATTGACAAAATCTTCAAAGAAAAGGTAGAAAAATAGCTTAAAAGCGAGTCCTTTTAACGCCTTTGTAACTCTTTTGTTATCAAGTAGTTGCAAAATAGGATTTTAAAAGGTGCTTAATTGGACTCTAAAAGGGCGTTAGTAAGACTTCAAAAGGGCACCTATTGCAAGCCAATTAGGCGTTATTTGCGAGCCATTTGGTGCTCTTTTAAAAATCAGAATGTAAAAAATTCGGACAAAAGGGGATTCATCCGCAGTTTGGATTAATAGCGTTTGTCTTTACGTTTAGCACTTTAATCCCACTCGTTCATTAGTTTAAGAGATAAAAAACAGAGCAACTCTAAGTTTCTTACTGCAAACTTAGAATTGCTCTGTGTGCCGTATTATATGATAGCTTTAGCTTATCACTCCATATCTCGGAGGAACCTTATTTGTCTCAATAACAAAGATGTAGCAGTCTACATCAAGCTAAAAAACTATATAAGATGCCAACAAGAAGAGGAAAGAAGTTGGAAGACCATACCGCTCAAAGTAGCAATAATGCGTATTGTAGTCTACTAAGCAGTTGGGCTTAAATAAACTCCACTCCTTCAATTTTACTTCATATGGCATTCACGCAGTGAGAGAATAGGATTATTCCCCTTCCTCACCCGTGTTCACTTCTTCAGGGAGATGGAAGCGATACTTGCGTGCAAAGACATCACCCACCTTGTTAATCTCAAGGAAGGTAGTGCCACCACCTTCGCCAAACGTACCAGAAAGATAAGCAATCTTATCCTCTAACTCAATGTAACCCTTCTGACGAAGCATACGCAAAGCAGCTGTAAACATCTCCTCATTTGACTTATAGCGATGCTGATAAACCGCAATAACACCGTAGCTAAGATTCAACCAGCGCTGTACCTTATCCTTGTAGCAGATAGCCAACACTGGGTGTGGACCACGGAAAGCAGCAAGATTACGAGCAGTCTGACCTGTCTCGCTATCGGTGATAATACCCTTTACACCCAACTGTTCAGTAGCCTCGATAGCACTTCTTGACAAGAACTCACGCTGATCATTCTGGTTGACCATCGGAACAGTTACATGTCCACGCTTATGTGCATCCTGCTCCGCTGCTTCAGCAATACGAGCCATTGTCTGTACAGCCTCAACAGGATACTTACCGCTTGCTGTCTCACCACTCAACATCAACGCATCGGTGTGGCTATAGATAGCATTCGCAATGTCAGTAACCTCAGCACGCGTAGGACGAGGATTGTTAATCATCGTGTGTAACATCTGAGTAGCCACGATAACAGGCTTCTTCTTCAAGATACACTTATTGATAATGCTACGCTGAATACCAGGAATCTGCTCGATAGGCACCTCAATACCCAAGTCACCACGTGCAATCATGATACCGTATGAAGCATCGATAATCTCGTCGATATTGTCTACACCCTCCTGATTCTCAATCTTTGAGATAATCTTAATATCAGAGTTATGCTCGTCAAGAATCTTCTGAACATCAAGAACATCAGCTGCTGAACGAACAAAAGAGTGAGCGATAAAGTCGATATCCTCCTCTATTGCCAACAAAATATTAGCCTTATCCTTCTCTGTTAAGGCAGGAAGTTCAATATGTTCACCAGGTACATTCACACTCTTGTGTGAGCCAAGATCACCTTCATTCTGCACCTGTGCGACTAACATTGGACCTGCACTCTCAACGATCAGCATATCCAATGCACCGTCATCAAAGAGAACGTGGTCGCCAACCTTCACATCACGAGCAAAGTCAGGGTAAGAAACATTGACAATATCCTTTGTTGAATCAACATCAGGACGACCGAAAATCTTAACCATATCGCCCACCTTGTAATGAATAGGCTCATCCACAGCAGTGGTTCTCACCTCTGGTCCCTTGGTATCAATCAGCAAAGCTACATGCTGAGACACAGTACGTGTATTGCGAATAATCTCCTTAATACCTTCAGGACTTGCATGTGCCGTATTCATACGAACGACATTCATACCTGAGAAGAAAAGCTTTCTTAGGAAGTCAACATCACAGCGACGGTCGCTAATAGAACATACTATCTTTGTCTGTTTCATAAAATTGAGTGTGTTATTGTTTAATTTGACATTGCTGAGAAAATAATATATAAGAGTGATGACATGAGAATAACGAACAATAAGAAGCCAACAAAGATGATGGTTACTTTCTTTCCCAGTCCGCCCTTCGATGTTTTTTTATCTATCGCAGGTCTGACTTGGCTTTGCGTGTTATCCCTTTCCACTTGTACATGGTTCACAGTGGCAGTTGTCTCAGCAGCACTACCACTTGGCGCACCCATCTGCGGGGTTGCAACCGTCATACTCTCACCACAATAGGGGCAATTACATCTTAGCGTATTACCACCCTCCGACTCTATTACAAAGGGACGATGACAATGTTTACAGGCTATCTGAAATTGCATTTAAACCTCCTTTCGTCTGTTATTATCTTACGTCGTCAATGAGAATATGCCCATCTTGCGATAGCACCTTCACCTGACGATATTCCGTTTCACCATCTTGCGACAGTCTCACTTTATACCAATTATCATCAATCGCATCAACCTTTAGGTTGCGTTGAAGTTGATTAAAGTCTGGCTCTGTAGCCGTATTTCCAAAGGCACCCCACCACACAGTCGCCTCATCAACATCATAGTCATAAGAGCCTTGAGTGCCAAAAACCATTCGATGACAGTAATCTGTGAGGTAACGACTGTAGAAGTCTGCATCCGCGTCCTCCGTAAGAACAGCTTTCTTATAGAATGACTCTAAGAATCTGCAGATACCCTTTCGCTTCTCATCCTGTCGCTGTGCCTCAGCTTCTTGTGCCTCTATCTGCGCACGAACTTGCATCATAGAGTCAGCTTGTGCCTTGCGTTGTGCTTGAAGTTCTTGCTGAGCAGCTTCCTTCTGGTTGTTCCAATAGATGTAACCAAAGACTGCCAAGCCTCCTAAGATGAGAACTATCAATATAGTTAGGATGATTTTCAATGCAGAACCACTACCCTTCTTCTCATCTTCGTTCATAACAGGTTGCTGCACAGTAGGAGTAACAGGGCTTGCCAACGTAGGTAAGTTGACAAGTAATTGCTGTCCGCAATAAGGACAATTGCACTGCATTTTGTCATTGCCATCAGCCGTAATCATAAATGTGCGATTACATTTATTACAAGTTACATTATACTGCATATGCTACCACTTCTTAAGAACAATGATTAGTGAGGACAAAGGGTTAACAACATCCCTAATAGTCTAACACGGTTTATCTTGTGCAAAATTAATAATTTTCTTCCATATTTGGAAATGTTTTAAGCAATAATATAAGGTCAATTTTACGAACAAATGCGAAACTTATAAGATAAAACTCTACAATAAGAAACTACTATCTACACAGCGTTTAGTGCTTAGCACCATTTGTGTTTAGCATTAGCACATGATGTGCGGAGCATCAGCACACGATGTGCGCAGTATCCCTACCCCACTTAAAAATAAGGAAGAAGGAGCGTTAAGTTCGTCATCGTAAATAGAAGATGTCACAAGACGATTACGTAACAAAGTCTTTTTCTTCAAAAGGGAGCAACCCTTCTATCCATTGTGGGCGTATTTGTCCTTCTTTTTCATTCGTTTCGGGTGAAGAAACAGAGAGTCCCATCAAGCGGATGGGGCGGTTGTGATAGTCCGTATCTTTTAATAATTGCTTGGCAAGAGGGAGGATGTCATCTTTCGTTCGGAGGATTTTATCCTGTGTAAGACTACGTGTTATCTGCGTTGTAGCATCCCACTTCAGTTTGAGTGTGAGAGTTCTACCTTTAAAATCTTTCGCTTTGATTCGTTCAACTAACTCCAAAGTGATGTGATAGAGTTCGATGATAATCTTCGATTCGATATGTAAATCTTCAAGAAAAGTGCGCTCACAGCCCACTGACTTACGCTCATAAGAAACGATGACAGGACGATTGTCAATGCCACGTGAGAAATCATAGTAGACATTACCCATCTTACCAAACACCTGCACAAGGTGTTCTCGCGATATTTCTCGTAGTTGTTCTCCCGTAAAGACACCCATACTATGCATTCGCTCAGCCGTCTTTGGACCAACGCCCCATAGCTTCTCAATGGGGAGTTTACCGATAAAATCAAGCGCACGGTCGGGATGTACCGTGAAGATTCCATTTGGTTTGCGCATATCAGAGGCTATCTTAGCCAACAATTTGTTGTAGCTTATTCCTGCAGAGGCAGTTATCGAGGTGCGCTCGAATATCTTTCGCTTGATTTCTTTCGCTATATCGACAGCTAATTCTATTCCTTTTTTATTCTCTGAAACATCAAGGAACGCCTCATCCAGTGAGATTGGCTCAACCAAATCGGTGTATTCATGAAAGACAGCATGAATCTGTCGTGACACTTCTTTGTATCTATCGAAATGTGAAGAGACAACGATCAGCTGCGGACAACGCCTTTTCGCCTGCGCCATTGACATGGCAGAATGAACACCAAAAGGACGAGCCTCGTAGCTGGCAGTCGACACCACGCCACGTGGACCATCGAAACCGACAGCGATAGGCTTCCCCTTCAGTTCAGGATTGTCCCTTTGCTCAACTGAAGCAAAGAAAGCATCCATGTCAATGTGAATAATTTTACGCATGATAGTACCCTGTTCTCTATGCAAAGATACGGCTAAGAAGTGGAAAGATAAGGATTTCTGATTAATAAATAAATAAAAAAGCGTATCTTTGCAACAAAATAACGAAAATAGAGTTATAATAACTATACGGACCAAAGTACGAATAACCAAATGAGAGAAAACGGGAGTCATGATGCCATGGGAAAGCTTCAACGCTGTTTGAAGCGTGCTTTTGACATTGTTGGTGCGCTCATAGGACTTATCATCTGCTCTCCTCTATTTCTCTTCATCAGTATTCTTATTACTTATCAAAGCAATGGACCCATCATCTTCCGACAGATACGTATCGGATATAAAGGACGTCCGTTTGCTATCTTTAAGTTTCGTACAATGAGCAGTGTTGTGGAGGAAGAGGGTCCGCAACTTGTTGCAAAATGTGACAGTTCGAACTCTACTCGATTGGAACAGTTCCTGCGTGGACATCACTTAGACGAACTACCACAACTATGGAATGTGCTCAGAGGTGACATGTCGTTCGTGGGTCCGCGCCCTGAACGTAAGTTCTTTATCGACAAGATTATCGAACAGACCGACCGCTATCAGCTCATCTATCAGATGCGACCGGGGCTTACCTCTGAGGCAACACTCTACAATGGTTATACCGATACAATGGAGAAAATGCTCCGACGAATGGAGATGGACATCCACTACTTGGAACATCGAACCTTGTGGTTAGACTTTACCATCGTCATTAAGACGGTTCTAAAAATTGTTACTGGAAAGAAATTCTAAACAGAAAGATGAAGAAATATATTCTATTTGTATTACTCGCATTATGTTCTTTGAACGGTTTTGCACAGTCGTCTATGACGGATACGCAGGTAATGGACTTCGTGCAGAAGGAGCATAAGAAAGGTACTCCACAGGCGCAGATTGTCACCAAGCTCATGCAGAGTGGTGTAGACATCTCGCAGATACGCCGTGTGAGAAACATATACGAGAAGATGCAGAAGGGAAATGCTGCTTTTGGAGCCGCAAAAGAGGGTACGACAACAGATCGTAGTCGTACAAATAACGGACAGACAAGTCCTACTGCTGCCCCAGGAAAGAGCAAACGCCAAATCGCTGATGCGACACTCGATGATTACAACAACAACGAGCAGGAGATAAACAGATACTCTGAGGGACGTATCTCGGCTAATCGTTCAATGACAAACACCTACGATGAGAACGATGGTGAGTACCTGAAGATGCAGGCTGAGATGAATGATTGGATGCCACAGGACACTGCTGCGATGTATGAAAACCTACTGAAGCAGCTGAGTCGTAACCGAAAGAAGGTTTGGGGACGTGACATCTTTAATAATAAAAGTCTTTCTTTTGAGCCAAACATGAATATGGCACTGCCCCGCAACTACCGTATTGGCCCCGGTGATGCCGTGTTTATCGATGTATATGGTGCTTCACAGAAGTCTTATCAGACAACGGTTGCGCCTGATGGTTACGTCACTTTGGAGGGTTTCGGCCCTGTTCAGGTGAGTGGATTGACTGTAGATCAGGCAAACAACCGCATCCGTGAGAAGATTGGTAAGCGTTTTAGTAGTTCGAACATACGCCTCTCTGTTGGTCAGACCCATACCATCATGGTGAATGTTGTGGGTGAAGTGAAGACCCCAGGAACCTATACACTGTCAGCTTTTGCCACTGTTTTCAATGCACTTTACATGGCTGGCGGTATTGGTGACTTAGGAACGCTGCGCAACATCAAGGTATATAGAGGAGGAACACTCATCACTACGGTTGACGTATACGACTTCCTTCGTCGCGGTCATCTGAGTGGTAACGTACGATTGGCTGATAACGACGTCATCGTTGTCGGTCCTTACGAGATGCTTGCACAGATTAGCGGTAAGGTGAAACGCCCAATGTTCTATGAGATGAAACGTGGCGAAAGCCTTGGAACACTCATCGGTTATGCGGGTGGATTTGCTGGTGATGCCTATACACGTTCAGTACGTGTACGCAGAAAGACGGGTCGCCAATATTCTATCTTCAATGTTAATGAGTTTGACATGCGCAACTTCCGCGTGGCTGACGAGGACTCAATCAGTGTTGACTCGGTTATTCCAAGATATGAAAACATGGTGGAAATCAAGGGAGCCGTGTTCCGTCCGGGTATGTATGAGGTTGGTGGACGCATCAACAGCGTACGTGGATTGATTGAAGCAGCAGACGGATTGACAGAGGTGGCATTTGCTCCACACGCCGTTTTACACCGCAAGAAGGCTGACCGTACACTGGAGGTTATCTCGGTAGATGTGGACGGAATCCTTACAGGTCGTGTGGCTGACATCCCAATACAAAACGAAGATGTACTCTTCATCCCTACACGTACGGATGCACAGGAGCAACGAACCATAACCATTCATGGTGAAGTTCTCTATCCGGGTATCTATCAATACGCTGATAATGAGTCGTTAGAAGACTTCATCCTGCAAGCTGGAGGTCTGAAACAGAGTGCCTCTACGGTGAGAGTAGATGTGTCACGTCGTATCACAAACCCACAAGCACTGACGCCAGACTCTATCATCGCCCGCACCTACTCCTTCTCTCTACGTGACGGCTTTGTCATCGATGGTGCGCCGGGTTTCGTTCTTGAGCCTTACGATGAGGTGTATGTACGTAAGAGTCCGGGTACAACCAATCAGCAGAATGTTAGTATTGATGGTGAGGTTGTATTTGCAGGAAACTACACGTTGACAACAAGAAAGATGCGCCTAAGCGACATTTATAAGGCAGCAGGTGGTGCAACAGAACTTGGATATATCAAAGGTGCACGCTTAGAGCGTCGCCCTACTCCATCCGAACGCATACGAATGGAGAACGCTTATAAGATGCAATTAGACCAGCAACGTAAGAACATGATGGACTTAGCCATCAGAACAAAGGATGCTGGTGTGCTTCAAGCGATAGAGCAGAACAACAAGAAAGTAGAAGAAAAGTTCAAAGTTCCTGACGTATATCCTGTTGGTATCGAGTTAGATAAGGCAATAGCTAATCCAGGAAGCGATGCCGACATCGTCCTTCGTGAGGGCGATCGCATCATCATTCCACAATACAATGGAACTGTTAAGATTAATGGTGCGGTTATGTTCCCTAACTCTGTCGGTTACGTTGAGGGTAAGAGCGTTGCTTACTATATCGATCAGGCTGGTGGTTTCGCCAGTGATGCAAAGAAGAGCAACACCTATATTCTCTACATGAACGGTATGTTAGCGAAGGTAGGCCACAATGCTAAGGTGCGCCCAGGCTGCGAAATCATTGTTCCAACAAAGATACAAAGTAAGATGAGCCTTGCCGAAACCCTCAGCGTCGGTTCAAGTGCTGCCAGCATCGCAGCCGTCATTGCTACGATAGCAAACTTGATGAAGTAAGAAATTATCTCTATCAACAAGATTGTAGACAGTGTTTTGCAGTCAATAAAAAAGAAGTTAGGTCAATACAAATAATGCTGACCTAACTTCTTTTTTACTAATATCATACAGTGAATATCACCTGCATAAAGTCGTTTTATGCCACCTATTAGCCCCGTGTTGGTGCCCCGCACATGTCGTGTTCATGCTCCGCACCATTGGTGCGGAGTACTAATAGCCTTGCAATATTATACTAAAAAGAGTTTTATTGGTTGTTAGAAAAAAGCTATTTTGTCACAACCTATCCCCTAAAAGAGTGTTAGCAGAAGAGAGTATGCCATTTTATTTGTATCAGACAGCAAGTAAAAGGAATTAGATTTTAATCCATGATGCTGGCAAAGTGAAATGACATTCTTCCATATTCAACCATTTCTTAGGTGCAATAACCACCTTCTCACGATTCTGATTGAGCCATGCCCCCCACCACGAAAAGGAAGAATTTGCGATGATATTATGTGCACAACACGACATCAACTGCATATCTCGGTAACTCTCAACACCTGTATTCCATGTCACATAGACTACTGGAGCTTTCAGATACGGCTGAAGATGCTGCTGACACCATGTGATGTCATTACTAAAGATACAAAACAGTGAGGGCGTAACATGAGCGCACATCTTTTCAATAGCAGTACGGTAATAGTCGAGGTCGCAGATTCCTTGATAAAGATTATTACCAACATAATCTCCTCGTCTTACGTGTAAAGCAACGCTGTTTTCATCTAATTTCTCTAACAAAGATAAGTTTTCTGTGCGCTTAAATGCAGGAAAAGTAAAGGCTTTCAACACCTTCTCACTATATGCGGCAAAGTATCTCTCATCCTGCCAATAGCCATCGAAGTATCTGTTTCCTTCTCTCGTCAACACCGTTTCATCAAAACGGAGTGTAGAACCTTCTAAAC
>ERZ1699240.222-NODE-222-length-15277-cov-2.663696_pt1 | contig 15277 bp, 13 predicted proteins | sample MGYA00581535_ERZ1699240 | MGnify/ENA primary metagenome ERZ1699240 (study PRJEB42319, sample SAMD00040327) | human oral metagenome | material: saliva | host: Homo sapiens | study: EMG produced TPA metagenomics assembly of PRJDB4115 data set (Metgenomic analysis of... | reverse complement strand
CACCTTGGCAAAGCCTGCTTAAAGTTGAGCTACCTATGTGTTGGAAGCCTTTGCTGTGTGGCGCAATTTTGGCTTGGGCGCGCGCCATTGGTGAATTTGGCGCGACTTTAATGCTGGCTGGTGCTACCCGTTTTAAAACAGAAACTTTGCCAGTGGCTGTATATCTCAATATTTCCAGCGGTGATTTTGAAATTGCGATTGGGGCAGCCTTATGGCTTTTAATGATTTCAGCCTGTTTACTTTTTTTATTACGCGTGCTTAATCGGGAACTTTAGGATGTTACAGATTCAACATTTACAGGTTGGTATTTTAAAGGATATTAGCCTAACGGTTGCAAACGGTGAATCGGTGGCGATTGTTGGGCAGTCTGGCAGCGGAAAAACTACGCTTCTCAATGCCATTGCCGGTTATTTGGATTATCAAGGCACTATTACCTTTAACCAATGTGCTTGGGATAACCTCGCCTCTTGGGAAAGACATTGTCGTTATTTAAATCAACGTTTATATCTTTTCCCTCATAAAACTGTAGGGGGAAACTTAAGTTTAGCGAAACCAGAGAGCACTAGACAGGAGCAACTTGATTTATTGGCACTGTTGAACATTGATACGTTGATCGATCGTTATCCGCACCAATTATCGGGTGGGGAGCAACAGCGTGCAGCACTGGCTCGGGCGCTAATCAATCCACCGGATGTGATGCTATTAGATGAGCCATTTTCATCATTGGATTGGCAAACCCGTCAACAGATTTGGCAAAACGTAAAAAGCTTGCTCAAAGCCTTCAATCTCACCACATTATTAGTGACCCACGAACCTAAAGAAGCAGATTTTCTAGCGGATAGACAAATTCATTTACATTTAGGGCAATTAATTTAAGGACAAACTATGATTTATTTCTCAGACAAAGAACTCGATGATTTTTTATTGGAAGATATTTACCGCGGTGACTTAACCACGCACGCATTAGGGCTAGAAAAAGTCCCAGCAAAAATTGAATTCAAACGTAAAAATGCCGGAATGGTAGCGGGGATTTCGGTGGCAGAACGGTTACTGAAAAAATTAGGCATTACGCCTCAGGTTTATGTGAATGAAGGGGAGGCAGTTGAAGCCGGTGCTTTATTGCTAAGTGCGGTCGATTCTGCGGACAAATTACAGCAGGCATGGAAAGTGGTGCAGCTTGTATTGGAATGGTCTTGTGGCGTGGCACAATACACGGCAGAGATGATTACTAATGCCAAAGCCATTAATCCGAATGCGGTGGTAGCTTGTACCCGTAAAAGTATTCCGAATACCCGAAAACTGGCGACCAATGCGGTGCTGGCTGCCGGTGGACATATCCATCGTCAAGGTGTGAGTGAAACTGTATTGGTTTTCACTAACCACCGTAATTTATTGTCTGAGCCGAATAACTGGGGGCATATCGTGGAAACCTTAAAGCGTGAAGCACCAGAAAATAAGATTACTCTCGAAGCAGACAATTTTGCTCAATTCGAACAAATGATTACAGCCTCTCCTGATATTATTCAGCTAGATAAATGGTCGGTTGAAGACGTGAAAGCGGCTTTAGATCTCATCAAAGCACAAGGTAGAAATATTACGCTTTCTGTTGCAGGTGGGGTGAATAAAAATAATGTGGCAGATTATGCCAAGTTAGGCATTAATTTATTTATTACCTCTGCACCTTATTATGCGGCACCAGAAGATATTAAGGTGGTAATTACTAAGGCATAGAATTTAAAGTGCTTCTTTACAATAATTCCTTGCTTTTATTGGCTTCAATCGTTAAAATTCAGGCTCCTTGTCATCGCTGAGTTAGAGATCGGCGAATGATGTATTAATAACACTACCTTTTAGGAGTAAAAAATGTCTCTAAGTACTGAAAAAAAAGCAGCAATCGTTGCTGAATTTGGTCGCGATGCGAAAGATACTGGTTCTTCTGAAGTTCAAATCGCATTATTAACTGCACAAATCAACCACTTACAAGCTCACTTCGCTGAGCACAAAAAAGACCACCATGGTCGTCGTGGTTTATTACGTATGGTTTCTCGTCGTCGTAAACTTTTAGACTACTTAAAACGTACTGATCTTGCTTTATACCAAAGCACTATCGCTCGTTTAGGTTTACGTCGCTAATTTTTATTACGATAGTAAAAATAAAAGCCTTCGGATTACCGAGGGCTTTTTTATTTTCTACATATTAGAAAAATAAAAAACGGTCAAAAATTTGACCGCTCTTTTTTAGTTCATTAGTTTGCAATGCCTTTATGACGAAGCAATGCGTCTAGTTGAGGTTCACGTCCACGGAAGCGTTTGAATAATACCATTGGTTCTTCAGAGCCACCGCGAGTGAGAATTTCATCTAAGAAGGATTTACCCGTAACTGGATTGAAAATCCCTTCTTCTTCAAAACGAGAGAAGGCATCAGCAGATAGCACTTCAGCCCATAAATAGCTGTAATAACCGGCCGCATAACCGCCCGCAAAAATATGGCTAAAGCTATGTGGCGCTCTTGCCCATTCAACACCTTTAATCACGGCAACTTTATCTTTCACAGCTTTTAAGGTATCAAGCACTTGGTTAGCTTTACCCACTTCAAAAGTATGATGAAGGGTAAAATCAAACAAGCCAAATTCAAGCTGACGTAACACAAACATTGCCGCTTGATAGTTTTTCGCTTTGAGAAGTTGATTTAATTTTTCTTCTGGCAATGGTTCGTGCGTTTCAAAGTGACCCGAAATAAAATCAAGGGCTTCTTTTTCCCAACACCAGTTTTCCATAAATTGACTTGGAAGCTCTACCGCATCCCAAGGTACACCATTGATACCCGCGACATCTGGAACATCAACTTTGGTGAGCATGTGATGAATACCATGACCAAACTCGTGGAAGAGAGTCGTGACTTCATCATGGGTGAATAGCGCAGGTTTATCACCAATAGGCGCATTGAAGTTACACGTTAAATAGGCAACCGGTTTTTGAATTGAACCGTCGGCATTGCGTTTTCTGCCGATACAATCATCCATCCATGCGCCGCCACGTTTATTTTCGCGAGCATAAAGATCGAGATAGAAACTGCCGCGTACTTCATCGGTTTCATCAATTAAATCAAAGAAACGTACATCTTTGTGCCAAGTATCTATACCAAAACGTTCAACTGCACGAATATTAAAAATACGCTTAATTAATTCAAATAAACCCGAAATAACGCGATCTTCAGGGAAATAAGGACGAAGTTCTTCATCATTGATCGCATATAAATGTTGTTTTTGTTTTTCGGAATAGAAACTGATATCCCAAGGCGCAAGTTCAGTGACACCAAATTCTTTTTCACAATAAGCTTTGAGTTCCGCTAATTCTTTCTCACCTTGTGCTTTTGAACGATCCGCAAGGTTATTTAAGAAGTCTAACACTTGTTGTGGATTTTCTGCCATTTTGGTCGCAAGTGAGCGTTCAGTATAGGTATTGAAACCTAATAATTTAGCTAATTCCACGCGTAACGTCATGATTTCTTCAATAATTGTCGTATTATCCCATTTACCTGCATTTGGACCTTGATCAGAAGCGCGAGTCGCATAAGCACGATACATTTCTTCGCGTAATGCTGCATTTTCACAATAGGTCATAATGGGTAAATAACTTGGGATTTCTAACGTAAAGCGATAGCCTTTTAAGCCTTTACTTTCGGCAGATTGTTTTGCCGCAAGTAATGCAGATTCAGGAAGACCTGCTAATTCACTTTCATCTTCAATGACTTTTTCCCAGCCCATGGTGGCATCGAGTACATTATTGCTAAATTGTGAGCTTAATTCAGATAAACGCGCGACAATCTCACCATAACGTTTTTGTTTTTCTTCGGATAAACCGATACCTGAAAGCTCAAAATCACGTAATGCGTTTTCAATGGCTTTCTTTTGTGCGACTGAATAAGTCACAAATTCAGGGCTATTTTTTAAGGATAAATAGGCATTGTATAACCCTTCGTGTTGGCCTACCCAAGTACTGTATTCAGAGAGTAGTGGTAAGCAAGCTTGGTACGCATCACGTAATTCAGGGCTGTTTTTAACTGAATTTAAATGGGAGATCGGTGACCAAGCACGACTTAAGTGCTCGCCTGCTTCAGAAAGCGGTTCAATAAAGTTTTCCCAAGTAAAGTGCGGTTGTTTTAGCACTTGTTCTATAGCTTGACGATTTTCTTCAATAAGTTTTTCAATTGCTGGTTGAATGTGTTCCGGTTTGATTTGAGAAAACGGAGGTAAGCCTTCAATATGAAGTAATGGATTAGACATAAATATTCCTTTTGCTAACTATTTCTTTAATAAGTTGCGACAAATTCTATAATATCAAGGTTGAAAAATCTAAAAAATCAGTGATAATTGCGTATCACTTTTATTTAGGAATGATGATGAACGACGCTTTATTGTTTTCTGGCTTAATCACTTTTTCGGTTATAGCCGGTTTTGTTGCACTTAAATTCTTCCCCAAAAATCCTTTAATTAAAGCCATTTATATTGTACTTGGTTGTATTTCTTTGGTTTTAGGCGTGATTGGTATTTTTCTACCGATTCTTCCGACCACACCTTTTTTGTTGCTAACACTTTATTCTTTTGCGCAAGGTTCATCTCGCTTAGAACGTTGGTTTTTAGAAACCAAGCTTTATCAAAAGTATCTGAAGTCTTTTAATGAACGTCGTGCATTAACAAAAAAAGCAAAAATTTCTATTCTAACCTTTTCAACTACGATGCTTTTAATTGGCTTTTACTTTACCCCAAGTGTAGTGGGTCGAACGATTATTGCCATTTTAATTGCGGTAAAATATTGGTTCTTTTTCTTTTGGATTAAAACAGAAGATGTTGAAAATGGATAATTCTTTCTTTACTTGGCTTAAAAGTGCGGTTATTTTCGGTATCGTTTTTGGATTGAGTGGTTGTGATAAATTAAATAGCCCTAAATCTACAAATACGGCAATGGAAGATCTGCCGAAACAAAGTCAGTCGATTGAACAAGAAAATATATCAAAACCGAGTAGGACTTTACTGACTCGGGCGTTTACTCATCCCCCTTCTTTTGAGCCTTGGTTTGTGCGTTATCCCGAACAGGAAAACTTATTGCGAGATCTATATGAAGGCTTAACCGCCTATGATTCGGAAGGGCGAATCGTGCCAGGTATTGCAGAAAGTTGGCAAACAAAAGATAACAAAACCTGGATCTTTACCTTACGTGAAGGGCTTCGCTGGTCAAATGGTGATTCTCTAGTCGCACAAGATGTCATGCTTTCTTGGCAAGCACTGTCTCAATCAAATAGTCCTTTAAGATCCTATTTAGCTTATCTCAATTTAAAAAATGCGAAAGGCGTTTTAGAAAAAAATAAACCTTTTAAGAGCTTAGGAGTTTATGCGGAAAATGACCGCACTTTACGCATTGAGCTCGATAAAGCAACGCCTTATTTACCGGAAATGTTGGCACATATCAGCCTTGTGCCTCAATATCGCGATCCTGATTACCCGGTGACAAACGGGGCTTATATGATCGAAAGCGAAAGTGTGAAAAGCATATACTTAACTAAAAATCCCTATTATTGGCAGAAAAATAATGTCGCTTTTGAACGCGTAGCCTATTTGCCTTTTGTTGAACCTAAATTAGCTGAATTTGATGTGGTGGTTGATGTGCCAGAAGTACATTCAGATCTTCAACATTTTCCACAGCTTTGCGGTTATTTTTATGAATTTAATCTGAAAGATCCTAAAGTTGCTAAGGCAGATGTGCGTAAGGCGATTGCTTCGTTGGTCTCTGTCACCAATATCGTGAATAATGAGATTCCCGCGGCAATTCCGAGTTCGTATTTTTTACCGAAAGCCATGTTAAATGGACAAGACTCAAGATGGGAGCCCGTTGTTGCCGAGCAATTATTGGCTCAAAATAAAATTGATGAAAGACATCCATTGCATTTAAATGTGCTTTATGATGATGCGCCATTGCATGTGAATATCGCGCAGCGCTTAGTGGGGCAATTGACTCAATCAGATATGTTGCGCGTGGATGCTCAACTAGTCAATTGGCAAACATTACAGACTAAACGTCAAAAAGGTGATTTTCAAGTCATTCGTTCTGGCTGGTGTGCAGATTTCAATCATCCGATGGCATTTTTGGGTTTGTTCTATTCTAAAAGTCCGGATAACAAAAATGGCTATGCTAATGCAGAATACGATCAACTTTTTGAGCAAGCATTGAAAAGCTTAAATGAAAAAGAGCGGTCAGAAATTTACTTAAAATTAAGTGAGAAGATCCAACAAGAAAACCTTGCTTTACCGCTTTTCCAATACACCACGCCAGTTTATCTTTCTCCAACTATTATGGGAGCGAAGAAAAATCCAGTGGGCATCATTTACAGTAAGGATCTATGGCGAAAAGTTGAAAGCTAAAGCTGATTAAGAAAGTTGTTCATGATGTGGTGAACAACTTTTTTTATTAAATTTAATAAAAGTGTAGAGTAACACTATTTACTTTTTATTTTTATACGATACAATACACAACAAATCAACCTAGAGGGAAATCCTTATGTTAAAAATGAATGATTTGGTTAAGCTTAGTCAGACGCCAAAATCTACGGTGCTGTACTATGTGAAAGAAGGTTTGTTGCCAGAACCCGTAAAAGATAAACCGAATTTTCATCTTTATGATGAATATTGTGTAGAGTTGCTCAGTTTTATTAAATATCTACAAAGCAATTTCAATGCGACGATTTCACAAATTAAAGCTCTTTTTGCTCATCCTCATTTTGATTGGAATAATCCTTATGAAAGCCTTATTGGATTATTGGATATCATCATGGGCGCTGAAAATGAAGTGTTCACTATTGAGCAATTATGTGCAGAATTTCATCTTTCCGCTAAACAAATCGAAGACATGGTAGTGGAAGGTTTATTGAATCCTCGTGAAGGTATTTTTACGGCAAAAGAACGTGATATTTTGGCGATCTTAGCTCGTTGTGATGAAGCCGAAATGGATGTAGTGAAAGCTTATTTGGCCGCTGCGAAAATGTTAGCGGAAAAAGAGGTGAACGTGACTTTAGCGGCATTAGCCAATAGCGAACAAAAAGATGAAAAATTAAAACATTTATTTGATTTATTGTTGGTGTTAAAACCGTATCTCTTGAATATGAAAACCTTTAATCTTTATCAAGCGGAGAGTGCGAAATGAAACTCTTAAAATATGCTGGCTTTGTACCTTATTTAGCCATTGCCTTTATTAATGCCAGTGTGGATTTGGCACATAAAATTACCATTCAAAATGTGTTGCTGAAAAGTTTTTCAGGCGAGAGTTTGGTCGTTTTAACGGCATTAATTAATGCGATGATTTTATTGCCATTTATTTTCTTATTTTCGCCTTCGGCATTTATTAACGATAAATTTTCTCGCACCAATGTGATTCGTTATAGCAGTTTAGCGGCTGTGGTGATTAGTACTGGGATTTTATTGAGTTATATGACGGGAATGTTTGCTATTTCCTTTGTACTGACATTGATTTTGGCAGCGCAAAGTGCGGTCTATTCTCCAGCCAAATATAGCATTATTAAATCAATTGTGGGCACTGAAAATATCGGTATGGCAAATGGTGTGATTCAAGCACTCACCATTGTGGCTATTCTGTTTAGTTCTTTTGCCTTTTCTTTCTTCTTTGAAGCACATTATGTGGCATCAGATGACCCGAATGAAGTATTACAAAGTGTTTGGGTGATTGGTGTAGCATTAGTATTGCTGAGTGCATTAGAAGCCTATTTTGCTTTTAAAATCCCATTCTTTAAGCAAGAAGCTGAGAATACAGATGGTCAGTTTGATATGAGAAAATACCTTTCTTTAGGGTATTTAAAAGATAACGTTCGCACATTAAAAGCAGATCAAAATATTTGGTTGAGTGTTATTGGATTAAGTCTGTTTTGGGGCGTGTCACAAATTATTGTGGCGGCATTCCCAGCACATTATAAAGCGATGTTCAATGAAGATAATGCAGTTGTCATTCAAGCAATTCTTGCGGTGAGTGGAATAGGGCTTGTGCTTGGTTCATATCTTGCAGGACGTGCTTCTCGTTTGCATATTGAGTTAGGTATTGTGCCGCTTGGTGCGTTGGGTATTTGTGTGTCGTTATTCTTCTTAACTCTAGCTCAAAGTGGGGTGGTATTAGCACTTTGTTCTTTTGTCTTTGGTTTCTCTGGCGGTTTATTGATCGTGCCATTGAATGCAACCATTCAGTATTTCGCACCTGAGAAAATCAGCGGCAAAATCATGGCGGGTAACAACTTTGTGCAAAACGTGTTCATGGTAGTGTTTTTGCTATTAAGCATTGTTTTTGTACAACTGAATGTTTCGACTCAAGGTTTATTCTTAGTGACTTCGGCTGCATGTTTTGCTGCGAGTTTATATACCATGTCGAAAGTACCCCATTTATTTACGCGTTTATTCTTGCTCTTTGCATTAAAAGCGAATTACCGTTTTCATGTGGAGGGGTTAAAAAATCTTCCACAAAGTGGTGGCGTGTTGTTATTAGGTAACCATATTAGCTGGATTGACTGGTTGGTGTTACAAGCGGCTAGTCCGCGTGCGATTAAATTTGTCATGTATCGTCCGATTTACAACAAATGGTATCTCACTTGGTTCTTCCGTATTTTCAAAGTGATTCCAATTGGTGGTGGTTCAAGTCGTGAATCTATTGAAACCATTCGTGAATATTTAGCGCGTGGTGAAGTGGTGGCTTTATTCCCAGAAGGTCATATCAGCTATAACGGTCAAATCAATGAGTTCCAAAAAGGCTTTGAGCACGTATTAAAAGATTTAGAGAATGTGACGACTGTTCCTTTCTATTTACGTGGATTATGGGGCAGCAGCTTCTCTCGTGCCGATTCTTTCTATAAGAATTTAACTAAACGCCAAGGTAAACGTGAAATTTTAGTGGCATTTGGTAAACCAATTCATGGCTTTATTGATGCGACAGCGATGAAGCAAAAAGTACTCGAACTTTCTTTCTCCGTATGGGAAAAAGTCATGAGTAAACGTAAACCACTTATGCACCATTGGTTGAATTCGGCAAAATCGAATTTATTCAAAGAAGCCGCGGTGGATGCGCAAGGCACTAAACTGAATAACCTGAAATTTATTGCTGCAGTGCTAATGTTTGTGAAAACCTTAAAAGCTGCTTTAGGGAATGAAAAAAATGTTGGTGTGTTATTACCAAGTTCATCAATTGGAGCAATTATCAATATGACCTTAATGGTGATGGGCAAAGTACCGGTAAATTTAAACTACACGCTAAGCCCTGAAGTGATGGAAAAAGCCTTGAAAAAAGCTAATATTTCGCAAGTCATTACCTCTGAAAAATTCTTGGATAAATTGAACGCAAAAGGTTTTGACTTTAGCCAAGTGGTGGCTGATAAAGCCCTCTTTATGGAAAATTTAGGGAAATCGATCACTAAAGCGAATAAAGTGCGGTCATTTTTAACGGCGTTTTTAGCGCCACAATGGTGGATTAAATTACGTTACTTTGCAGACGTAAGCTTGGACGATAATGCAACCATCTTATTCAGTAGTGGTAGTGAAGGTGATCCGAAAGGCATTGAATTAAGCCATAAAAATTTACTGACTAACATTAAACAGATCGGTGAATTATTAAACTTCCATAAAGATGATGTGATTTTGAATTCCTTACCAATTTTCCACTCATTTGGCTTAACCGTGACAACTTTATTGCCATTGTGTGAAGGCATTAAAATGGTGAGTGTGGCGGATCCGACTGATGGGGCGACAGTAGGAAAAATGTGTGCTCGACATCGAGTGAGTATTTTATTTGGTACTTCAACTTTCTTTAGATTGTATGTACGCAATAAGAAATTCCATCCGTTAATGCTACAAAACGTACGTATGGTTATTGCGGGCGCTGAAAAATTGAAAGCAGATGTAAAAGAAGCCTTTAAACTTAAATTTGGCTTAGAAATTTACGAAGGTTATGGCGCAACTGAAACAGCACCGGTAGCCAGTGTTAATATGCCTAATTTACTTGATCCAGAAACCTTACAGGAATTTACCTTCAATCAAGCTGGTACAGTCGGTATGCCATTACCGGGCACCATTATTAAAATTGTGGATCCAGAAAGCTTGCAGGAATTACCAGTCGGCGAAGACGGCTTGATCTTGATTGGTGGTGGACAAGTCATGAAAGGTTATTTGAATGCACCAGAAAAAACAGCAGAAGTGATTGTTGAAATTGATGGTGTACGTTATTACAAAACCGGCGATAAAGGCCATATCGATCATAACGGCTTTATTACCATTGTGGATCGTTATTCTCGATTTGCTAAAGTCGGCGGAGAAATGATCAGTCTCGGCAGCGTGGAAGAGAAACTTTCACAAGTATTTGATGAAGAAAATCAATTTGTTGCTGTCGCATTGAGCGATGATAAAAAAGGCGAGAGCATTGTGCTTTTAATTAAATCTGCACTTTCTTTAGATGAGATCAATGAACGTATTAAAGGATTAAATGTACCGCCGATTATGCTACCAAGCCAAGTCTTCTTAGTGGATGAAATTCCAATGTTAGGAAGTGGTAAAGTGGATTTCAAAGGCGCGAAGAATCTGGCGATGAGCTTGGTTAAGTAAAGAAAATTGTAATAAATAAAAGAGCGGTCAATTTGACCGCTCTTTTTGTTATTTTAATAAACCTCATTTAGGTGTTTTTCAGCATCTTTCACCTTACATCAACGTACCGACATATTTTAACATGACCCCAGCGGCAATAGCCGAGCCAATTACACCGGCAACGTTCGGCCCCATCGCGTGCATCAGGAGGAAGTTTTGATTATCCGCTTCCAATCCGATTTTGTTAGAAACACGAGCTGCCATAGGAACGGCAGATACACCAGCAGAACCAATAAGCGGGTTAATTTTGTTTTTGCTGAATTTATTCATCAATTTTGCCATTAATACACCGCTACCTGTACCGATTCCGAAAGCAATGACACCAAGAATTAAAATGCCTAATGTTTGCGGTTGTAGGAATTTATCGGCGATAAGTTTAGAGCCTACAGACAAGCCAAGCACAATGGTTACAATGTTAATCAAGGCGTTTTGTGTGGTATCGCTTAAACGTTCAACGACGCCACTCACGCGCATGAGATTACCGAAACAGAACATCCCAAGCAATGGGGCAGCATCAGGTAAGAGTAAACCAACGAGCAACAGCAAAATAACCGGGAACAAGACTTTTTCACGATTACTCACATGGCGCATTTGCGTCATGCGGATTTTGCGTTCTTCTTCTGTGGTTAACGCTTTCATAATCGGTGGTTGAATCAACGGCACTAATGCCATGTAAGAATAGGCCGCTACGGCAATCGCGCCAAGCAATTCAGGTGCCAGTTTACTGGTGAGATAAATCGCTGTCGGACCATCCGCACCACCGATAATACCGATAGACGCGGCTTGAGGCAGCGTAAATTCGATAATACCGAAATAATTTAACGCTAGCGCACCGAGTACGGTAGCGAAAATACCGAATTGTGCTGCAGCGCCAAGTAGCAATGTTTTTGGATTGGCTAATAACGGACCAAAGTCTGTCATAGCACCCACGCCCATAAAAATAACCAATGGTGCAATGCCATATCCTATCGCAACTTTATAGAACAATGCTAGAATACCGGCACTATACCCCATATCCACAGATAAAGCTTCTAATTGATTTATCATTGATATTGGCGCAGAATTTAGCGCTGTTTTTATCAAGGCAGGATCGGGTTGTATACCTAATTGCGAAGCAATTACCGCAATTTGCTCTGGTGAGCCGAGATGAAGCAAATTCTCTAATGCTGTCATGGCTAGTCCTGCCTCAGGGATATTTGACAATAATCCGCCGAAACCAATTGGTAGCAACAGCAAAGGTTCAAATTTGCGTGAGATGGCAAGCCACAGCAACAGTAGGCTCACAGCGATCATCACTGCTTGCCCCCATTGCAGATGGAATATGCCCATCCCTTTAATTAACGCAATAATACTCTCCATAGACCATTCCTTATGCTAAGGTCATCACGGTGTCACCTACGGCGACAGCATCACCGGCTTTGACGCAAATGCCACGCACGGTACCAGCTTGTGCAGCTTTTACTTCGGTTTCCATTTTCATGGCTTCGAGAATGAATAATACATCGCCAGCTGCTACGGTTTGGCCTTCTGTTGCAACAACTTTCCAAATATTACCTGCCATCGGAGCCGTTACCGGTGTGCCGCCCGTTGCTGGCGCTGGAGTCGTTTGTGGTACAGCTTGAGGAGCAGTAGTTGCGACATGAGAAATATCACCGCCTTCGCTTACTTTCACTACAAAAGCTTTACCTTCCAATTCCACGGTATAAATAGCGGAGCCAGAGGCTGCTGGTGCAGCTTTAGAAACCAGTTTATTTTCCACCGCACTTTCATTGCCGGTTGGAGCGGGTTCAAAGGCGGCAGGATTGTTGCGGTTTTCTAAGAATTTCCACGCAATTTGAGGGAAGAGCGCTACGATTAAAGCATCATCTACGGCATTGTCTGCCAATTTCACGCCTTTCGCTTTAGCTTGTTCTGCAACTTCAGCTTCAATTTTCGCCATTTCAGGCGCAATGTGATCGGCAGGGCGGTCTGTTACTGGTGCCGCACCTTCTAATACTCGAGCTTGCAACACACTATCTACCGGTGCAGGTGTTTTACCGTATTCACCTTTTAAAATACCGGCAGTTTCTTTGGCGATAGTTTTGTAGCGTTCGCCAGTAAGTACGTTAATAACCGACTGTGTACCAACAATTTGAGAGGTTGGTGTAACAAGAGGAATATAACCCAAATCTTTGCGTACGCGTGGTATTTCTTCTAACACTAAATCTAATTTATCGGACGCATTTTGTTGTTTTAATTGGTTTTCCAAGTTAGTGAGCATTCCACCTGGCACTTGTGCCACTAAAATACGGCTATCAATACCACGTAATTGACCTTCAAATTTAGCGTATTTTTTACGTACATTACGGAAATAGGCAGCAATTTTTTCCAAGCGAGGAATATCCAAACCGGTGTCATATTCAGTGCCTTGTAAGGTGGCGACTAGGGATTCAGTTGCAGGGTGACCATAAGTTCCAGACATAGAAGAAATTGCCGTATCAATACCATCTACACCTGCTTCAACCGCTTTTAATAGCGCCATTTCTGCCATACCAGTGGTGGAGTGACAGTGTAAATGCAATTCTACGTCGAAACGTTTTTTGATTTCGCGCACTAAGTCTGCAGCCGCCATTGGATTTAAAATACCGGACATGTCTTTGATGACCAAGCTGTCGATACCGATTTCAAGTAATTGCTCAGTCGTATCAAGCCAGGTTTGCATGGTATGAACTGGGCTGGTGGTATAACTTAAAGTCCCTTGAGCATGACCACCAAATTTACGTACTGCTTGTAATGCCGCTTTCATATTACGTGGATCATTGAGTGCATCAAATACACGGAAAACATCCATACCATTCGCTACACAACGTTCTACAAAACGTTATACTACATCATCAGCATAGTGGCGATAGCCTAATAGATTTTGGCCACGTAATAACATCTGTAATGGAGTTTTTGGACAAGCTTTTTTCAATTCACGCAAACGAACCCAAGGATCTTCACCTAAAAAGCGAATACAGCTATCAAATGTTGCACCGCCCCAAGCTTCCAACGACCAATAGCCAATATCATCTAATTCATGAGCAATTGGTAACATATCATCAAGACGCAAGCGCGTTGCGAAAAGTGATTGGTGGGCATCACGAAGCACCAGTTCTGTCATTTTAATTTTTTTAGCCATGGTGAAATCCTTATTTTATTTGAACTGTTGGGTACGGCGATGGTGTGCGATAGCCGCTGCAATCACAGGACGTAACCGCTCAAAATCGTCAGTAGGTGCCGCAGAAAGTGCGGTTGAATTTTGGGAAGTTTTGGGTTCGGGTTGAGGTTCTGGAAAAAATCGGTTGATAAGTTTAGACATCACTCCAATTGCCCAAATTAAAATGAGCAAAAAGACCAATACAAAACCCATCCCTGAAAACATCAGGTTAATTCCTTCGCCTATAAGTGCAGAGGGAGTCATCATTTTTCTTCCTTATTTGCTTGAAAAAATGGACAATTTTATTCTAATCGATCTGTTTAAATAAAACTGTGATGAAGATCATAATTTGAAATATAGGCACACAATAAAAGGGGAAATGTGCGGTTGATTTTGAAGTATTTTGGCGTGAGTTAAATATTATTAATGAGGTATTTCTACTGAAACATACTTTATACAAAGCGTGTAAAAAACTAAAAGGACTAAGTTCTATAGTGACAGAACTTAGTCCTTGAATTAAATGAATCTCGATTTGTTGATAGAAAGGAAAATTATTCTACTTTTACAATCCAGCCTTCAGGTGCTTCCACATCACCGAATTGGATACCGGTTAATTCGTTGTAAAGTTTGCGTGTAATAGGGCCAACTTCCGTTTCTGAATAGAACACGTGGAATTTACCTTTATGTTGAATACCACCTACTGGCGTAATCACTGCAGCAGTACCACAAGCCCCCGCTTCGGCAAATTGATCAAGTTGATCGATATACACATCACCTTCAATGGCTTCCATACCTAAACGTTCTTTTGCAATGTGAAGTAATGAGTATTTCGTGATACTTGGTAAAATAGATTCAGATGCAGGCGTGATAAATTTGTTATCTTTGGTGATACCAAAGAAGTTTGCCGCACCCACTTCTTCAATTTTAGTGTGAGTTTTAGGATCAAGGTAAATCGCGTCTGCAAATTTACGTTCTGGTGTACCTTGTTCTGCGGCTAGTTCATGTGGAAGCAAGCTTGCCGCATAGTTCCCCCCCACTTTTACGCCACCGGTTCCCATCGGAGCAGCACGGTCGTAATCAGTCGTAATGAAGTTAGATGGTGCTAAACCACCTTTGAAATATGCGCCTACTGGGCAGCAGAATACAGAGAAAATAAATTCAGGTGCGGTTTTCACGCCGATATTCGCCCCCGTACCAAAGAGGAATGGACGTAAATATAATGTCGCGCCAGAACCGTAAGGACCTAACCATTCTTGGTTTGCTTTCACCACTTCTTTACAAGCACGGATAAATAATTCTGTTGGCACTTGAGGCATCAATAAACGATCTGCGGTATGTTGCATACGTTTTGCATTTTGATCAGGACGGAATAAGTTGATTGAACCCTTTTTAATACGATATGCTTTTTAGCCTTCAA
>ERZ1699240.207-NODE-207-length-15839-cov-3.075611_pt1 | contig 15839 bp, 9 predicted proteins | sample MGYA00581535_ERZ1699240 | MGnify/ENA primary metagenome ERZ1699240 (study PRJEB42319, sample SAMD00040327) | human oral metagenome | material: saliva | host: Homo sapiens | study: EMG produced TPA metagenomics assembly of PRJDB4115 data set (Metgenomic analysis of... | reverse complement strand
ACGGGGGCTGCGTGGACCTGGCGGCCGCGTCGACAAACTAGGCGGTTGCCGAGGCCGTGGCGGCTGCCGAGGCGCGCCTGGGCGATACGGGCCGCGTGCTCCTGCGTCCTTCTGGTACCGGGCCGCTCGTGCGCGTCATGGTCGAGGCTGCCACGCAGGAAGAGGCTGACTCTGTCGCCGCTTCCCTGGCGGACGTCGTCAAGGAGAACCTGGCGCTGTGAGCGTCTGAGCATCTGAGAGACGTACGCGCGCGGGGCGGGCACCGGTGGGTGCCCGCCCTTACGCGTGTCTCGATGGGCTAATCGCAAGGTGTCGTGTCACTTCGCTGCGAATATACGGGAAATAGGAGTATGTTCGTTGTAGTGATCCGTGCGATAATTTCATCGTAGAAGGGTGACCATCATGGCACTTCCATTCATCCTTGGCGCGTACGCGTCGCATCCGGCACCGGAGCTGGAAGCTGACTACTACCGACTCCTCGCAGATCAGCCGTGGGTGAGCGGCGTTGAGATCCCCTACCCGGGGCAGCTCGCCACCCAGGGTGAGGTCCTGGCCAGCCACCTGGCGGCCCACTGGGACTTCAATACGATCACCGCGATCCCCGGCACCATGCAGAACGTGTGGAAGAACGAGAACTTCGGCCTGGCCTCCCCCGATGAGGCCGGACGCGCCGCCGCTCTCGACTTCACCCGCGCGCTGCGCGACGACCTCGCCGCCCTGTGTGAGCGGGCGGGCCGCCAGCTGGTCGCTCGCGTGCAGCTGCACTCGGCTCCCACGCGCCTGGCGCAGGCGGACGCCTTCAAGCGTTCGCTCGCCGAGGTGGCCACCTGGGACTGGTGCGGGGCCACGCTCGTCATCGAGCACTGCGACAAGTACATTCCCGAGCAGAACCCCGAAAAGGGCTTCCTCTCCCTCGAATCCGAGATTGACATCGTCTCCGAGGCCGGCATCGGCATCCACCTCAACTGGGGCCGCTCCGCCGTGGAGGGCCGAAGCGCGGACACCGCCTACGAGCACGTGCTCGAGGCCGGCAAGCGCGGCGTCCTGGACGGCATCATCTTCTCGGGTGCAGGCCCGGAGGAAACCCAGTACGGCTACTCCTGGATCGACGGTCACCTGCCCGCGCAGGCCGACGAGCCGACCTCGCTCATGGACGAGGCCGAGATCGCCCGCTGCGCACAGGCCGCCGTCGAGGGCGGAGCCAAGTACCTCGGCGCGAAGGTCTGCGTCCCCAAGGATGCGTCCCTCGAGCAGCGCCTGGCCATGCTGACCAACATCTACCGGGCCTGCGGCCTCGGTGAGTAACGGCGTCGTCGCTGGGCGTCACTCCCGCATTTTGTGAGCGTGCGGGAGGCGCCCTGCGCGAGGTGCATGCAAGCGGGAGGGGCGGATGCCAACTGGCATCCGCCCCTCCCTGCGTTCTATCGAGTGTCGTCCTACGCGCGCCTGGCGACCGACGAACGCCACACCGGGCGCGTCGGGATCGTTGCGATCGGGGTGCCGTCCGTGGCCTCCTCGTCGATGGATGCGCTGGGGTGAACATCGGTCATGGGGGAGCGCCCCTCGATGACGTTGATGATCGAGGCGACGGCGGCCTCGGTCATGTCTTTGAGGGGCCATTCGACGGTCGTGAGGCCGAGCGCGGAGGCGCTGCGGTGGTCTTGGTTGCCGAAGCCGAGGATCGACAGGTCGTCGGGCACGGACAGATCCAGGTCTGCGGCGGCCTGGAAGACGCCGGGTGCCTGCGAGTCGTCGGCCAGGGCGATCAGTGAGATCGACGGGTCCTCGTCGAGGAGGCGCAGCGCGGCCTGGTAGGCAGTGGTGGGCTCCCAGTCGGGTAGCGAGTAGAGGGTGAACTTCGTGCCGAACGCGCTCGCGATTGGGTTCTGGCGCGCGTGATTAGTGTTTGGTCCCGCCAAGAAGACGGCACGCCCCTGACCCGTGCCGGTTGCCGGATCCACGAGTGCGCAGTCAGAGAGAACGTCGCGCACGCCGGCCCCCTCGTCGATGCGAATGAGGGAGGATTCCGAGCCGGTCGGGTTGGCCTCGATCATCGACATGGCGACGACGGGGATGCCGAGGTTGGCGAGCAGGCGCGAGGTGAAGGCCTCGGCCGACGTGGTCTCGCGAATGATGCCCGCGAGTTGTGTGTCGCCCAGGACCCCGCGGATGACCTCGGCGTCTGAAGCGCCGTCGCCGGACTGGAAGAGGGGGAGGAGCAGGTAGCCGTGGCGCTGGATATCGATCATCGCGGTCGTGAGGACCGTGTGGACGACGGGTACGAAGGGGTCGTCCGGGAGCTCGGCCATGAGGAGAGCGATGAGGTGGGACTTGCCGCGGCGCAGCGACCGGGCGGCTGCGTTGGGTATGTAGTTGAGTTCGCGTGCGGCCTGCTTGACGCGGTCGATGGTGGCGGGCGCGATCTTCACGTCCCGGCCTCGTCCGTTGAGGACGAGTGAGACGGTCGACGGTGCGACGCCTGCTGCGCGGGCGACGTCGGCCCGGGTTGCGCGCTCCATGCTGCGGCTCCCAATCCTCGGTTGCGTTTCGTTGAAACACAACAACTATAACGTGTTAGTCTTATCTCTGACGATCGGAGTTTCGATGATGACATCCGAAAGGCACAGAGACGTGATATCGATACTACCTTCCTATGCTCCCGGCGCGGGCGCGCTTGTGCCTCCGCGCGCGCACCTCGCTGACGACTGTGGGGTGCTCAGTCTCGATGGTATGTGGAGCTTCGCCTATCACCGCACCGACCCCGCCCCCTTCGTCAACGTCGAGCAGCCCTGGGATGAGCCCGCTCCCGCCGGTGACGCGTCCGAGATCGACGTGCCCAGCCACTGGGTCCTGCGCGGCGAGGGCGCCTGGGGTCACCCCGCCTACACCAACGTCGACTTCCCCTTCCCGGTCGACCCGCCGTTCCCGCCCGACGACAACCCCGTCGGCGACTACCGTCGCACCTTCGAGCTCCCCGCCGACTGGCAGGGTGGCCACATTCGTCTGCGTTTTGACGGCGTTGAAAGTCAGGCCACCGTGTGGGTGAACGGCACGTGGATCGGTATGGCGCGCGGTTCGCGCCTCGCCCACGAGTTCGACGTGACCGAGGCCGTGCACCCCGGCGTCAATGCGATCACCGTGCGCGTGCACCAGTTCAGCCCCGGCTCCTACCTCGAGGATCAGGACCAGTGGTGGCTGCCTGGCATCTTCCGCTCGGTGAGCCTGCGCCGCCTCGCTCCCGGCGCCATCGAAGACCTGTGGATCGACACCGACTACGAGGCCGGGGTGGGTTATGTGACCATCGAAGCCCGGGTGCGCGGTGCCCAGGAAGCTCATCTGTCCGGGCATCTCAGCATCGACGGCCTCTGGTCGTTCGCCTGCTCGCTCGAACGCGGCGAGGACGGTCGCTACCGCAGCGGCCGCATCGAAGTGGGCAGCGTGCGCCCGTGGAGTGCGCAGGACCCAGCCCTCTACGAGGCGCGCGTCAGCGTCCAGGGCTCGGAAGACCTCGACGCGGGGGAGCGGTGCCTGCGCATCGGCTTCCGTCGCGTGTCCATCGAAGGCGGCGTCCTCATGGCCAACGGCGAGCCCCTGACCCTCAACGGCGTTAATCGTCACGAGGTGCGCGCCGACGAGGGGCGCGTCTTTGATGCGCAGTGGGTGCGCGAGGACCTGGCCCTCATGAAGTCCATGGGAATCAACGCGATCCGCACCTCCCACTACCCGCCCCACCCCCGCGTGCTCGACCTGGCCGACGAGATTGGCCTGTGGGTCATGCTCGAAGGTGACATCGAGACCCACGGATTCGAGGGGACGGGGGACTGGATTGACAACCCCTCCGACGACCCGCGCTGGGCCGATGCCTACATGGATCGCACGGTCCGCGCCTTCGAGCGCGACAAGAACCATCCCTCGATCATGAGCTGGAGCCTGGGGAACGAGTCCGGCACCGGTGCGAACCTGGTTGCCTGTGCGCGCTGGGTCCATGAGCGCACGGGTTCCCGGGCGATCGTTCACTACGAGGGCGACCATGCCCTCGAATACACGGACATCTACTCGCGCATGTACCCGACCCTGGAGGAAGTCGCCGCCGTCCTCGACGAGAGCGATCCCCATGCCGAGGTTGCCGTCCCCACGCATGTCGCCGCGCGGGTTGACGACGCCGCGCGCGAGCGTATCCGCCGCGCCCCCTACCTCATGTGCGAATACCTGCACGCGATGGGAACAGGCCCCGGAAACGCCTCCGGCTACGCCGCACAGATGAGTCACCCCCGACACGCTGGCGGATTCGTGTGGGAATGGCGTGACCATGCCCTGTGGCGCACCCTGCCCGACGGGCGACGAGCCCTGTCCTACGGCGGCGACTTCGGCGAGGAGGTCCACGACGGCAGCTTCGTGTGCGACGGCCTCATCGATGCCCTCTCGCGCCCCTACGCTGGCACCTGGGCATGGGTCGCCGCCATGGCCCCCGATGCGCCAGCCCTTGCTCAGGCCCTGGAACGTGCGGGCAGTGGACGCGACGATGCCCGCCTGCGGTCCCTCACCTCGGCCCCCGTCGAACCCGTGCGTCCCATCGACGAGGTCGACCGTCCCTACGCGCTCGACTCGCGCGGGCGCCTGGTGCGGGTCGGTGACCTGCCCGTGTCCGTCGAGCTGAGCGTCTTCCGCGCGCCCACCGACAATGACCGCGGCCGAGGCCCCATCGACTACTGGGGGATTGAGGAGGATGACCTCGGTCCCCTCGGGGTTGGGCGCGGCGAGCACGGTACTTCGCACGCAGCCCGCTGGGAGCAGGCTCGCCTGCACCTGCTGCGTCGACGCCTCGTATCTATCGAGGGGGACGAGCAGTGCCAGCGCGTCGTCGAGCGCTGGTCGCCGCCCGCCGCGCAATTCGGCGCGACACTCACGTGGGAGTACCGCCCGGTACGCGTGGGTGACATCTCCGCGCTCTCAATCTCGGCTCGTGTCGCCCCCTACGGGGCCTGGCCCGAGCGTGTCCCGCGCCTCGGCGTGCGCATCGAGATGCCCGGCTCGCAGTGGGAAGCCTCGTGGCTCGGCGACACCCTCATTGGATACTCCGACATGCGTGTGCCCGGCGCTCGTGGGTGCGGGCATGCCGAGGTCTCGAAGCTGTGGGACGTGTGCGTGCGTCCCCAGGAGGGCGGCCAGCGACTCGACCTGGAGGCCCTCTCCCTGCGCGGCGAGGCCGGGGAGTTCCTCATCCTCCCCACCTCGCCACTGGGGTGGAGCGCCTCGCCGTGGAGCGAGCGTGAATTGGCCGAGGCCTCGCACTGGGAGGACCTGCCTGATAGCGAGCGTACGTTCCTGTGGCTCGACGCCTTCCAGGATGGCATCGGTACGCGCTCATGCGGGCCTGACTCACGTCCCGAGTTCGCTGGCATGATGCGCGATACGGACATGACATTCGTAATTGCCCAGGTTGGGGGTGATTAAGCCCCAAACTGTTATGTTGCGGCTTGATAACGATGCGCAAAGTTGCTGGCAAATGATGCGAGCTGCGCAACAGGTCGCTATGATTCAGGTATCAACTAACACGAGATAGTTAGTGACTCGATCCCATCGATCGACCAACAAAAACGGACCAACGGAGGTTTCGCATGTTGAAGAAGAAGATGGCCGCAGGCGTCGTTGCCCTCGCCATGTTCAGCACCCTCGGCCTGGCTGCCTGTAACGATGGCGGCTCGGGCTCTACCACCAGCTCCAGCGGTGGTTCGGCCGCTACCGGTTCCATTCCCGAGCCCGATGTCGCGTGCGACATCCCCGCGGGCAACCTTGACGATTCGAAGATCGACACCTCGAAGGTCGAAGGCGAGATCACGTTCCAGACCCAGGGTCTGCAGAACGACTTCGGCGACTTCTTCAAGGCCAAGATCAAGGAATTCGAGGACGCCAACCCCGGCGTCAAGATCAACTGGACCGACCAGGGCGGCGGCGCTGAGTTCGACCAGACCGTGACCGCTCAGGCCTCGAACTGCAAGATGGCGGACGTCATCAACGTTCCCTCCTCCACCATCCTCGCCCTGTCCAAGTCCAACCTCCTCATGGACTACGACGTGAAGGCCCCCGGCATCGGCGACAAGTTCGTGCCATCCATTTGGGATTCCACCGCCCTGGGTGCGGGTGGCCACAACACGGCGCTGCCCTGGTACTTCGGCCCCTACATCACCACCTACAACAAGGAAGTCTTCAAGCGCGCTGGTCTCGACGAGAACATGCCGCCCAAGACCATGGATGAGCTGTTCGATGATGCCGCCAAGGTCGGCGCCGACGGACAGGGAGACTACGGCATCTACGGCTCGCCCGAGTGGTACATGATCGCTCAGCTGCACGGCATGGGCGTCAACCTGCTCAACGCCGACAAGACCGCCTTCGACTTCGCCGACAACGAGGCCGCGATCAACTACGTCACCAAGCTCTCCGAGCTCTACGCCTCCGGCGCCATCCCGAAGGACTCCCTGACCGGCGAGCCCGACCCGGGCAAGGCCTACACCGACGGCAACCTCGCTTTCGGTACGCCCAACGCCTCGTTCCTCAAGTCCGTCAAGAAGAACAACGAGACGGTCTACCAGAACACCGGCGTCGGCCCGTTCCCGACCAACCCCGGCATCAAGCCCGTCTTCGAAGGCCAGTACATCGGCGTCTCCGTCACCACGCAGAACGCCCCCCTGGCCATGAAGTTCGCCGAGTGGATCACCAACGCTGAGAACGAGTACGCCTGGACGCACGACGGCGGCGCCATCATCTTCCCGGCTGCCACCGACGCCCTCGACAAGCTCGTCGCCAACCCGCCGGAGATCGCCGACGACCCGGTCTTCAAGGCCGCCTACGAGGAAGCCGCGAAGGCCGCCAAGGACGCCGAGGCCTACACCGACGTCTTCTACGCGACCGGCGCCGTGAAGGATGCCCTCATCGAGAACGTCAACAAGGCCATCCGCGGTGAGGTCGATCCCAAGACCGCCCTCAAGACCGCTCAGGATCAGATGAACGAGAAGCTCAAGGCTCTCGGAGACTGATTGAACGCTCGGGGGCCGAGGCTAGGCCTCGGCCCCCGACGCATTCCTCGCCCAGCGTCGGGCCGCCGGCTCACGACCCCGCGCACCCCTGAAAAAGGACTTTGGTATGCCGATACGTAAGAGCGCACAGGCGCGCTCCCTCAATGGCGCCGCCCGATTCCGCCCGGGCTGGGTTCCCTGGCTGTGGGTGACCCTCCCGGTCCTCGCGGTCATCTCCTTCTACATCTACCCCTTCATCACGACCGTCTATGTGTCGTTCACGAAGACGAAGCCATTGGGACACATCGGTCGCTTCGTTGGTATTGACAACTTCACCGCGGTACTGTCAGATCCTGAGTTCTGGCAGTCGCTGACGAACTCCCTCATCTACGCGGTCTGTGTCGTCCCGCTGATGGTGCTCCTGCCCCTGCTGCTGGCCCTCCTCGTCAAGTCGCACGTGCCCGGCATCGGCTTCTTCCGGGCCCTCTACTACCTGCCGGCCATCTCCTCGTTGGTCGTCATCTCCCTGGCCTGGCGCTACCTCCTGGACCAGCGCGGCCCCATCAACAACATGCTGGCATCGTGGGGCCTCGACCCGATTCCATTCCTGTCGAATCAGTGGCTAATCCTCTTCTGCGCCATGATCATCACCCTGTGGCAGGGCCTGCCCTACTACATGATCCTGTACTTGTCGGCCCTCGCGAACGTCGACAAGTCGCTGTACGAAGCCGCCGAACTCGACGGCGCCGGGCCGATCCGCCGCTTCCTGACCGTCACCGTTCCGGGCGTCAAGGTCATGATGTTCCTCGTCGCCACCCTGACGACGATCGGCTGTCTGAAGATCTTCACCGAGGTCTACCTGCTGGGTGGATCCGCCTCGCCCACGAAGACACTCACGATGTACATCCGAGACCGAATCGTCGACCCGACCTTCGGATCGCTGGGACAGGGCGATGCCGCCTCGGTGTGCCTGTTCCTCATCACGTTCGGCTTCATCATCGCTTCGCAGAGCCTGCAGAGGAAGGCTGAAGACTCATGAGCACCGCAACTTCGAGCACCGCGACCTTCGGTGAGCGCTTCGCCGAGTGGCGCAAGGAACGCCGACTCGAGCGCCAGGGGCGCAACGTTGCCTCGCGTCAGATGCGCGGTGGCGCCCTCGTCGCCCGCTACGCCCTCCTCGTCGTCGTCGCCCTCATCCTGGTCGGCCCCCTCGTGCTGCCCCTTATGGCGGCCTTCAAGGCACCCGGCGAATCCGTCTTCGGTCAGGGCGCGACCATGCTGCCGCAGCAGTGGTCGCTCGACTCCTTCTACGTCCTCTTCGAGCGGACCAACATCCTGCTATCCATCAAGAACTCCGCGATTCTTGCGGCCCTGACTGTCTCCTCGAACGTCATCCTGTCGTGCATTGGCGGCTACATGCTGTCGAGGCGCGGGTGGACCGGCCGCAACATCATGTACTTCGTGGTCCTGTCCGCCATGATCTTCCCCTTCGAGTCGATCATGCTTTCGCTGTTCAAGATGATGGTGCAGCTGGACCTGTACAACACGCTCCCCGGCGTGTGGATGGTGGCCATGATCGGCCCGTTCCAGATCCTCATGATGCGGGCCGCGTTCATGGGCATTCCCGACGAGATTGAGGATGCGGCCCTCATCGATGGTGCGGGCGAGCTGCGCCGCTTCTGGTCGATCTTCCTGCCCCAGGTGCGCGGTACGCTGACTGTCGTCGGCCTGACCTCGTTCATCGGGGCCTGGTCCGACTTCATCTTCCCGCTGCTCATGCTGCCCGACCCGAATAAGCAGACGTTGATGCTGACGCTGACGGCCATCCAGAACTCGCCCCAGGGTGTGACCTACCAGCTCGTGCTGGCGGGCGCCGTCGTGGCGATGATCCCCGTTGTCCTGGTCTTTGCCTTCAGCCAGAAGTTCTTCTTCCGTGGCATCGAAGACGGCGGTCTGAAGTTCTGATCCTTCTCCCCGCGGGTGCTTCGCGCACCCGCGGGGATCTCTTCTACCTACAAGGAGGTTCTTTCTCAAAAACTAACACGTGTTAGGTATTGTGGATTTTTGGTCGTCTAACGGCCGATCCCAGTCACCACCCCCATACTGACGAAGGAGTTAAACTCATGGGGACTAGACCCATCATCGGTGCACTCGGAGCCCCGATTCTTGCGGCCACCATGCTTGGCCTCGCACCAGCCGCGGCCGTCGCCGCCACCGAAACCCCGTATCACCCGACCGTCCTGTGGGCGACCTCCGAAGAAAAGGTCGGTGAAAGCGCACCCAACGGCACGATCGCAGCCCTCGTCGACGACGACACGACCCGTACCGACGCGACCAAGACCTTCTGGACCACCAAGTGGAAGGGCGGCCTCGATGAATACCCGCACGCCCTCGCCGTCCAGAACCCCACGCCCGGCACCAAGGTCTGCGGCCTCGGCCTGACCCCGCGCCCCACCTACGATTCGACCCTGGGCAACGACCAATTCCCGGGCGAGTACCGAATCTTCGCCTTTGACGAGGACCCCGGTAACCCGGCCGCCGAAGCCTCCTTCGCCGACTGGAAGACCAACGTCGCAGCGGGGAAGTGGGAAGGCGGCACCGAGGTCAAGCACGGAAGCGACCTCCAGTTCGGAAACAAGGAACAGTACGTCACCTTCCCGGCGACCACGAAGCGCGTCTTCGCTCTGACCGGCCTGCGCTCCCTTGCCCCCGGCAAGAAGGACATGGCGCTGTCCGACATCAAGCTCCTGCCCTGCGACGCTGACGGTAACGCCATCACCTCCTACGGCAACGAGGACACCGGCGGCAACCACGAAGCAGCCCGACCCGTCGTGCCCCACCCCGATGCCCCCGAGCAGGGATCGGGCGCGTCCGACCTCGTCGTTGACTTCGTCATCGACCAGCTGCCCTACGGCGAGCCCGGCAAGCCCGTTGCCTTTGCCCCCGGCACCCACACCTACACGGCCACCGGTTACTACCACGCCAAGGCCGTCTCGGCCCGCATCCGCGCGGTCGACGGCGCCACCGTCACCATCAACGGCGCGACCCCCGACGCCGCCGGACGCGTGTCCAACCTCGACCTCGCCACCGGCCTGAACGTCATCACCGCGACCGTATCCAAGGACGGCAAGGAAGCCACCTACGTCGTCAACATCACCAAGGTGGACACCGACTTCCGCGGCAACGTCATGGTTCCCGTGACGGCGACCGCCAACGGCGGCACCGAGGCCGACAACGCGGCCCTGACCGACCTCGACCCGACAACGACGTGGACCTCCGATCCGCTCGTTCGCGCGAATGAATGGTCGAGCAGCGTCACCGGCATTGAGCTGCACCTGGGCGAGGCCCGCTACGTGCACCGCGTCAACGGATGGGGCACACCGACCCTGCCCGCCGGCGTGCAGGGCTGGCACGGCGGTAACTCCGTGGCCATCGCCGTTCAGGAGGCCGACGGCGGCGAATGGAAGACCATCGTCACCCACGGCTCGCTCACGCGCGACGCGCGCGGCCTGTGGTACTGGGACTTCAACAGCTACCACCTCGCCAAGAACATCCGCATCTGGATGAACGACGAGACCGAGCCCCAGACCCCGCAGAACATCGCCACCGCGGTGACCTTCAACGACGTCGAGGTGTGGGGTCTGCCCGCCGGCAAGACCCCCGTCGCCCCGGCAGTCGACAACTCCATGTACGAGCGCTACTCCGGCTTCAACCCCGGGGAGGGCAAGTGGGGCGTCAACCGCGCCCAGGCCCTCGCGCTGCAGTACGGCGTCATGATGCCCGCGTGGGTTCCCTCCGAGGGCTACGGCCGCGGTGGCTTCGACGCCAACGAGCGCGACCTCACGGGTGGCGCATTCCCGATGTTCTACGACCTGCCCATGTTCAACACCGCCATGATGGAGTCCCTGGGCAAGGGTGCGCCGTGGGCCCTCGCCAAGGCCCCCACCGGCAAGAACAGCATGTGCAACGCGGGCGAGCCGCGCGACTTCATGAACGATTACATGAAGCCCTACGCGTCCACGCTGGTCGACATTCAGTACGGCGATGAGGGCGGATTCAACCGCGTCGAGTCGGAGTGCTTCAAGAACTGGTTCTCCTGGTCCAAGCAGAACATCCCCGGCGCCGTCGTCCACGCCAACTCCTGGGACGACCCCTCCTGGTACCGCGACGCGAACCTGAGCTACTACGTTGAGAACGCCAAGCCTGACCTGCTCAGCTGGGACAAGTACTACTGGGGCGCCAACGGTGGCCCGGCTCCGAGCCGAGTCGTCATGGACCTGCTGAACACCAACACCTGGAAGAAGCAGCGCGAATACGGCCTCAAGGGCCTCACCGGTGACGGCTCCAGCCCGATCCTGTACGGCCAGTACCTGGACTACAACTGGGACGCCAACGTGTCCGCCTCCGAGAAGTCGATCGTTCCCTCCCTGGGCCTGGCGACCGGCCAGAAGTGGTTCGGCCTGTTCCGCATGGAGTACAACGGCTACGACCGCTCCTCGATCATCGACCACGATGGCGCGCCCACGCGTTCGTTCTACGAGTTCTCCAACATCTTCGGCAACGTCACCTACATCGGTAACTACACGAAGGCCATGAACTCCACGTTCGTCGCCTACAAGCCCGGCCAGTACGCGGCTCGCGGCACCGCCCCCTCGCTGAGCGGCTACAAGTACGGTGACTTCGCCTCCGGCGACGAGGCCAAGGCCGCCAACGAGGCCGTCGGCCTGGTTGACATGTCGGTGACCAACGTCGGCTCCGTCAATGACGGCCTGCCCGGCGACGTCGTCGTCGGCTACTTCGAGCAGCTGAAGGGCCTGGAGACCGTCAAGTCCGCCGAAATCTTCGGTGACTCCACCACGGCCCCCAAGGGCTTCATGGTCGTCAACGCCCTGACCGGCCAGACCCGCTACCCGTCCTACCTCCTCGACCCGCGCACCGACAACGGTTCGCTGGCCGAGACCGCTCAGGACATCACCCTGACCGTCAAGAAGCCGGCTGCGAACGCGCACCTGATGCTCGTCAACCCGGCCGACAAGACGACGCAGGAAGTCGAGCTCGGTGAGGGCGAGACCTCGCAGGTCGTGCTCCACGCTGTTGGTGGCGGCGATTCGCGCTTCCTGTACTGGGTGACGATCGAGAATCCGACCCCCACCCCGGACCCGCAGCCGACCCCCGATCCGCAGCCCACTCCGGACCCGACCCCGGCTCCCGAGCCGACCGTCGATCCCACCCCGGCTCCTGAGCCCACCGTGGACCCCACCCCGGCTCCGACCCCGGATCCCGCGCCCCAGCCTCGCACCGGTCAGTGGAAGTCCGGCTACTTCGGCTGGTGGTACAGCTACTCTGACGGCACCTACGCGGCCAACGAAACCCTCGTCATCGACGGGCAGACCTACCGCTTCGACGCGAGCGGCTACCTGAAGATGGGCTGGGTCTACGACGGTGGACACTGGTACTACCACGGCTCCAGCGGCGCCCAGCAGCACGGATGGATCATGGACCACGGCTCCTGGTATTACCTTGACCCCGCGACCGGGCAGATGGCGACCGGCTGGACCCAGATCGACGGGACCTGGTTCTACCTGTCCTCCTCCGGCGTCATGCGCACCGGTTGGGTCAAGGACGGCGGCGCCTGGTACTACCTGTCGCCCTCCGGTTCCATGGTCACCGGCTGGCAGCTCCTCGGTGGCACTTGGTACCACCTGGGTGCCAATGGCGCGATGACCACCGGCTGGTACCAGGAAGGACCCGTCTGGTTCTACCTGCGCTCGAACGGCTCCATGGCCACCGGTTGGGAACTCATCGGTTGGTCGTGGTATCACTTCACGCCCTCGGGCGCGTGGATCGGCTAACCGTTAGCTCCACATGAGACGAGGCCGTGGCCGGGTTTTCCGGCTGCGGCCTCGTTTGTGTGTGGACGGGATCAATCCTTGCGGATTGACAGGGATTCGACGCGGTGGTCGGGACCCTTCGTGAAGATGAGGGTCGCGCGCTCGCGGGTGGGGCGGATGTTTTCGCGCAGGTTCGGCAGGTTGATCGCGTTCCAGACGACGTGCGCGGTCGAGACGGCCTCCTCGTCGGTGAGGGAGGCGTAGGTCTTGAAGTAGGAGTCCTCGCGGGAGAACGCGGTCGCGCGCAGCTTGAGGAAACGGTCGACGTACCACTGCTCGATGAGCTTCTCGTCGGCGTCGACGTAGATGGAAAAGTCGAAGTAGTCGGAGACGGCCACCGAGATGGAACCGGGCGCGGAGCGCGGCGGCTGGAGCACGTTGAGGCCCTCGACGATGAGGATGTCGGGGCGATCCACGTCGATGTAGGCGTCGGGCACGATGTCGTAGGTGACGTGCGAGTACACGGGGGCCTTCGCGTGCGGGTTACCGGCCTTGACCGAGGCCAGGAAGGAGATGAGGGCCGAGCGGTCGTAGGACTCGGGGAATCCCTTGCGGGCGATGAGGGAGCGTTCGTGCAGGATCCGGTTCGGGTAGAGGAAGCCGTCGGTCGTCACCAGGTCCACGCGCGGGGTGGAATCCCAGCGAGAGAGCAGGAGCTGGAGGAGGCGCGCGACCGTTGACTTGCCGACGGCGACCGAGCCGGCGATACCGATGACGAAGGGGGTCGAGTGGGCCTCGGGCTCGCCGAGGAAGGCGTGGCGCTCGGCGGCGGTGCGGCGGCGCCCGTCGATGTAGAGCTGCAGCAGCGCGCTCAGGGGCCGGTAAATCGTGTCGACCTCGGTCATGTCGATGGGGTCGCCCAGTGACGCGATGCGGTCGATGTCCTCCTGCGTGAGCGGCAGGGGAGTGCGATCGGCGAGGCGGTCCCACTCGGAGCGATCGAAGCGCGCGTAGGGGTTTGGTGCGCTGCGCGCGGCGGCCGGGTTCTGCTCGTCAGGCGAGACGCTTGGTGAGGCCGGGGATGGGATGGGCGAGGGGCTCTCGGTGATGCTCACGCACCCATTGTGCCCCACATGTTTGTGCTCGCGCGCACTTGTTCGCCGCGTGAAGCGACACACGTTACTGACTAGCAGGGGGGTCGGTGTGTTGCAATGGGTGCTATGTGCGGAATTGTTGGACATATTGCATGCAAGGCGTCCCAGCGTAGTCGCGAGGTTGTCCTCGGCGGCCTGGCACGCCTCGAATATCGTGGATACGACTCGGCGGGCATCGCCCTGGCGTCCCCGGATCACCTGGACGTGCGCCGCGCGCTCGGCAAGCTCGTTAACCTCTCCGAAGAGCTCGACGCCCAGCCCCCGGTCGATGCGTACGCGGGCATCGGACACACCCGCTGGGCGACCCACGGCCGCCCGACGGTCGCGAACGCCCATCCTCACTCCAGCCCGGACGGGCGTTTCGCCCTCGTCCATAACGGCATCATCGAAAACGCGGATGCCCTGCGCGCCGCCCTCATCGCCGACGGCGAGACCTTCGCCTCGGAGACCGACACCGAGGTGGTCGTCCACCTGCTGGCCCGCGCCTACGACCAGGCCGAGGCGGCCTCGTACCAGGGAGCGGTCGCCGGACTGACCGGCGCGGACGAGGAGGTGGCGCGCCGACTGGTCGTCGCCATGCGCGCCGTCACCGCCCAGCTGCACGGCACCTTCACCCTGCTGGTGCTCAGCACCGAGTCTCCGAACGTCATCGTCGCGGCCCGCCGCTCATCCCCACTGGTCATCGGCCTGGGGGATGGGGAGAACTTCCTGGGCTCCGACGTCCTGGCCTTCGTCGAGCACACGAACCGTGCCGTCGAGGTCGACCAGGACGAGGTCGTGGTCGTCTCCGCGACCGGCGTGACCGTCATCGACCCCGCGGGTAACCCCGTCGAGCGCGAGGCGTACGAGGTCGACTTCTCCTCCGACCGCGCCACCAAGAACGGCTGGCCGACCTTCATGGAGAAGGAGATCCACGAGCAGCCGGACGCCGTGGGCGCCACCCTGGCCGACCGTATCGACTCCCACGGCCACCTGGCCCTGGACGAGGTACGCATCCCCGAACACGTCCTGCGCTCCGTCGACAAGGTCATCATGATCGGCTGCGGCACCGCCTCCTACGCCGGACAGGTCGCCCGCTATGCGATCGAGCACTGGTGCCGCATCCCTGTCGAGGTCGAGCTCTCCAGCGAGTTCCGCTACCGCGACCCGGTCGTCGGCGAGAAGACCCTGGTCGTCGCCATCTCCCAGAGCGGCGAGACCATGGATACGATCCAGGCGATCCGCCACGCCCGCGAGCAGGGCGCGAAGGTCGTCGCCATCGTCAACACGCCCGGCTCGACGATCTCGCGCGAGTCCGACGCCGTGATCCTCACGCACGCAGGCCCCGAGATTGCGGTTGCCTCCACTAAGGCGTTCACCGCGCAGGTCACCGCCTGCTACATCCTGGGCCTGTACCTGGCGCAGGTGCGCGGCAACAAGTACGCCGATGAGATCGCCGACTACATGGACAAGCTCGCGGCCATCCCCGCCGCGATCTCCCGCGTCCTCGACAATGGTGAGAGCGTGCGTCAGTTCGCCCGCACGATGCAGGATGCTACCTCGGTGATCTACCTGGGCCGCCACGTCGGCTTCCCCGTCGCCCTCGAAGGCGCGCTCAAGCTCAAGGAAATCTGCTACATCCACGCCGAGGGCTTCGCCGCCGGCGAGCTGAAGCACGGCCCGATCGCGCTCGTGGACGAGGATCAGCCGGTCATCGTTATCGTGCCCACCCCGCGTCGCCCTGAGCTGCACGGCAAGGTCTTGGCCAACATCGCCTAGGTTCGCGCCCGCGGTGACCGCCCGCTCATCATCGCCGAGGCGGGGGACTCCTCCGTGGACGAGCTCGCCGCGGTCGGCTTCCG
>ERZ1699240.204-NODE-204-length-15934-cov-3.313532_pt1 | contig 15934 bp, 9 predicted proteins | sample MGYA00581535_ERZ1699240 | MGnify/ENA primary metagenome ERZ1699240 (study PRJEB42319, sample SAMD00040327) | human oral metagenome | material: saliva | host: Homo sapiens | study: EMG produced TPA metagenomics assembly of PRJDB4115 data set (Metgenomic analysis of... | reverse complement strand
CCACATGGATACGCTCACCGTACCACAATACACGGAGTTGCTCTAATTTCTCTAAGTTTTCTAATTGTGTTGGTGCCCATTGCACATATTGTTTAATAAAGCCCGCACGGTAAGCATAAATACCAATATGGCGCAAATACGCATCAGCCAGTTGTGCCTTGGAGATATCCGCTAATTGCATAAATTGGTCACGATCGTAAGGGATTACTGAACGGGAAAAATATAAAACGTAGCCGTCTTTATCGGTAACGACTTTCACGGTATTTGGATTAAATAACTCTTCCGCTTCATGAATTTTTACCGCAAGCGTTGCCATATTCACGTTAAATTTCGCTAAATTCTCTGCCACTTGACTCACAATAACTGGTGGAATTAACGGCTCATCCCCTTGGATGTTTACAATAATTTCATCATCAGCAATACCAAGCTTACTCACGACTTCTGCTAAACGTTCCGTACCGGAATTATGTGCTTCTGATGTCATACAAACCTCTGCCCCAAAAGCTTTTGCTGCCTTTTCAACTTGTTCATTATCTGTCGCGATAATCACTCGGCTCGCACCTGATTGTTGGGCTTTTTCAAAAACATGTTGAATCATGGGTTTACCGGCAATATCGGCTAGAGGTTTACCTGGTAAGCGGCTCGATGCAAAACGAGCAGGGATAATAACTGTAAATGACATAAGTATTCCTTATTCTTTCAATGTTTCGGCTTTTTCTGCCAACAATACCAGCACGCCGTTTTCAATAGGATACGCTACTTGCTCAAAAGGGCAAATGAGCCGTTGATTTTCTTGATCGTATTTCAATCTTGCCAAACATCGCGGGCAAGCGATCACGTCTAATAATCGAGGATTAAGTTTCTCACGCATATTTCTCTCGAATAGAGTTAAACCAAATGACGAATTTTTTTCCACAATTGTGGAAGTTTTTGGCCTTGATTTTCAGCCTCAACAATCTCCGCATCAACGGGAACATACCACCAATTCTCTTTGGCAAACGCTTGGCATTTTACGGCATCCTTTTCCGTCATAAAGAGCGGTTGATTTTCAGCGAGTTTTTCTAATAATTGAGGCTCAAAATGTTGATGATCTTGAAAAGCTTTCGTATTGGCTAAACGAATATTTAAATTTTCCAACATCGTGAAAAAACGTTGAGGATTGCCAATTCCCGCAATGGCTGAACCTTGGGTAAACTCGCTTAGCAAGCGTTTTTCTGCCGTCACTAAATTAATCGCATAGTGAGGAACTAACGTCATAATGGCATCAGAATAAGCATTTTTTCCGCCATTAGTAATCACAAAGTCCACACTTTTTAAACGACTTGGTAATTCCCGCAAGGGGCCTGCAGGTAATACAAAACCGTTCCCTAAAGCTCGTTCTGCATCCATTACCACAATTTCAATATCACGTTGCAACTTATAATGTTGTAATCCATCATCCGAAATAATGAGATCGCAATTCTGTGTTTTCAAAAGTAATTCGATTGCTCGTTGACGATTCGGTGAAATCACCACGGGTACACCTGTTCTTTTGGCGATTAAAACAGGTTCATCACCTCCTTGAACGGGATCTGTTTCCGGTGTGACAAGTAAAGGATAGGTTTTAGATTGACTACCATAGCCACGAGAAATCACACCTACACGCAATCCTTGCTTTTGTAACTCTTCCACTAGCCACACCACAACAGGCGTTTTACCGTTTCCACCCACAGAAAGATTACCCACAATAATGATTGGTTTTGGGGATTTATAAGAGGATAAGATATTAAGAGAAAATAGTGCTCGGCGAATTCGGCTAATCAACCAAAATAGCAGTGAAAAAGGAAGAAGCAACCAAGCAAGCTTTGAATTAGAGTACCAAAAAGGCATTTCATTTATCCTATATTGATTTTGGGCGAACACATTGGTTCGCCCTTATTATATTATCCGCTAAACTGCATACTGTGTAATTGTTTATACGCACCATCAAGCGCTAATAAATCTTGATGTGTACCACGTTCTTTAATTTCACCGTGTTCAATAACTAAGATTTCATCGGCATTTTCAATGGTTGATAAACGATGGGCAATCACCAATACCGTACGATCTTTTTTCAGTTCTTCTAATGCAGACTGAATCGCACGTTCAGATTCGGTATCGAGAGCAGAAGTCGCTTCATCTAAAATTAAGACCGGTGAATTACGTAATAACGCACGAGCAATGGCTAAACGCTGACGTTGGCCACCAGAAAGACTTGCTCCATTCTCACCAATAACGGTATCAAAACCTTGTGGAAGCTTCTCGATAAACTCTAGAGCATAAGCCGCTTTTGCTGCTTCGATAATTTGCTCACGGCTGTATTTATCTTCTGCTGCATAGGCAATATTATTGGCAATCGTATCATTAAACAAATGCACTTGTTGAGAAACAACAGAACAATTCTCACGTAAATTAGATAGACGATAATCTTGAATTCTCACGCCATCTAATAAAATCTCACCTTCATCAATATCGTAGAAACGCGTCACTAAATTGGCAATCGTTGATTTACCTGAACCTGAACGTCCCACTAAAGCCACGGTTTTGCCTGCAGGCACATAAAAAGAGATATTATTTAAGGCTTTCTCTTCTTTCCCCTCATAAGCAAAACTCACATTTTTAAATTCTAAATCACCTTTTGCGGGTTCTGCTTTATATGTGCCATTATCTTTCTCTGTTTCCAAATCCAAGATCGAAAATAATGTCTGACAGGCCGCCATGCCTCGTTGGAATTGGGAGTTTACATTCGTCAGGGATTTTAATGGGCGCATCATCGCTAACATGGAAGAAAAGACCACAGTGAAAGAACCCGCAGTTAAATTATGCTCCGCAATTAATGGTGTGGTTGCCAAATAAAGCACTGCCGCTAACGCCAAAGAAGCAATCACTTGCACAACAGGGTCTGAAATGGCATCAGCTGTCACCATTTTCATGCCTTTACGGCGCATATCATTACTGACTTTATCGAAACGCTCTTCTTCCACTAATTGCCCACCAAAAGAAAGCACCACTTTATGCCCTTTTAGCATTTGTTCCGTCGCAGAAGTTAGTTCTCCCATGGAATCTTGCATGTTTTTACTAAGCTTACGGAAGATCTTCGATACAAAGCGAATAAGCACCGCAATAATTGGTCCGATGACGAAAAGAACCAACGTCAATTCCCAACTGGTGTAGAACATCACCACGAGCAATGAAATTAAATAGGCACCCTCACGTACAATGGTCACTAATGAATTAGAGGAAGAATTGGCAATCATTTCTGAATCGTAAGTAATACGAGAAAGCAATTTCCCCGTTGAATTACGATCAAAGAAACTTACCGGCATAAACATCAAATGTTTAAACAAACGGCGGCGCATAATCATCACCACTTTGCCTGATACCCAAGCCAAGCAATAGCTGGAAATAAAGTTAGTCACACCACGCAACATAATCATACCAACCACTACAAACGCCATCAGTTTTAGGAAGGAGTGATCTGCTTTCCCAAAACCATCATCGAGCAACGGTTTAAGCATATAAATCAGGCCTGAATCAGCCAATGCATTAAAAACGAGAGCGACAGCAGCGACAAATAAGCCCGATTTAAAAGGTGAAATCATCGGCCATAAACGCTTAAAAGTTTGCGAAGTTGAAAAATCTTTATCTTGCATAGTTTATTCTTGCATCACATTGTCTTAATAAAAATTGGCTGCATTGTACCTGTTATTTTGGGGATAATCCAATTACACGGGCAAACCAAGGTGAAAAATCCCCTCTCGCCTTTTCAACTTCAATCCTTTTTTCAATAAAATTTAACCTTATATGACCTGAAATAGCCGTATTTTCGACCGCACTTTGATAACGATTTAATCGTTCAATGACTGTTGGATGAGGAAAATTCCACGCATTCCATCGCCCACTTGAAATTAAAGCGATATCCGGTTTTGTCTGTGCCAATAAAAACTCGCCTGTTGAAGTTTTACTGCCATGGTGCCCTACCTGTAACACATTAATTTTGCTTAGTTTTTCAGCAAAAGATCTTTCTGTTGCCACATCAGCATCACCGGTTAAAAGAATCTGGTACTGTCCATCCGTGAATACAATCACGCAAGATTGGGGATTCTCCGCCCTATCTGTTATTTGCGTTGGTGAAAGAACTTTAAAATCAAGCCCTCGCCACAGCCATTGTTTCCCCTGAAGACAAAAAGTGCGGTGCGTTTCGCCATAGTTTTTACGAGAAGGTGTGATCAGTTCAATCTCTGGATATGCGGCTAAAATCGCTTTAGCGCCACCTGAATGATCATTATCATCATGGCTTAAAATCAAGGTTTCAAGTTCAATGCCTTCCCGTTGAAGATAAGGTAATATCTCTAATTCCGCCATAGAAGAGCTACCTATTCCACTCTGCCAAGCAGGCCCAGTATCATATAACACACCTTTCCCCTCTTTCACAATTAAGGTTGCTAAACCTTGACCAACATCTAACGTATCTAACTGCCATTTGGGTTTCGTGATATATCGATACCCAAGCGTGCCAATACAAAAACAAAAAATAAAAATGACACTACGAAGCGCTTGTTTATACTCTTCTGGCGATAAGATTTTTGTACTATTTAACGTGAAAAATCGACTCGATTTTAACGGTGTATTTTTTGTTTGAGCTTGAGACAAAAAATACAATCCACCTAACATTCCGCTAAAAATAAGGCTTAAAAGTGCGGTCAAAATAAGGGATAAATTAATCGAAATCGGCATATACGAACCTTGGAAAAGACTGAGGTATTGTGTAATACCTTGAGCAATTGCATGTGAAAAAGGCCAAGAAGAAAATGCACCATGGGTCAACACCGCAAATAGAATCAAGGGCACAAGTAAAAAACTATACAAGGGCACTGCAATTAAATTTGCTAAGAATCCATTTAATGCCAAGCCATTAAAAAAGAAAAGCTGAATGGGCGTGAATAAAACCAGCAGCCCAAGCTGCAAATGAAACAAGCCAAAAATCCACCGCACTTTGCTGGATAATTTTTGATGTCGCCATTCAATGATTGATAAGGGAACATATCGGTACCACACAATCAGACAGGCAACTGCACCAATTGAAAGCCAAAAGCTCACCGAAAGCGGCATAAGCGGATCACAAAAAAGCAAAAATGCCACCACCAAACACAGCATTTGCAAAGGCGTGTAATATCGTCGCGAAAATTGAAGGATTGCAATAAAAAGCAGTGCCATCATTGCACGGAAGGTTGGTAAACTAAATCCGGCTAAATAGGCATAACCTAAAGCAATCAATACGCCAAAGCAAAGCGGAAACCAAGGTGAAATAAAGCGTGTTGATAAGAGTATTTGCAATAATCGAACAAAGAAAAAGCCGATCCCCATTGCTAAACCGATATGGAGTCCTGAAATAGCAATTAAATGTGCTGTATTCGTTTGTTGATAAATCAGCCACGTTTTATTATCCAGCCAAGCCCGCTCGCCAAATGCCAATGCGATAAGTAAACCTTGTAAAGAAAGCCCTTCCGTCTGTTTGAGGCTATTCTGTAGAAAATCTGTGCGGAAAGAAAAATCGTCTCCAATTTTGACCGCACTTTTCACATTCCCTACGGCAATAATTCTTTTGGAAAAATACCATTGCTGTCGATCAAATCCTCTATGGTTTAATCTCGCCGAAATAGGACGAAGCTTTACATCTGCTCGCCAAACTTCGCCAAGTTGTGGTTTTTCTGGTGCTCTCCAATTAATAAAAATTTGTTGTTCTTTCCCATCAAATAAAGACGTCGTAGCAACCAACGTTTGATAATCTTGCTGATGAAGAATTTCTGAAATGTGAAGTTCTAACGTGATTTTATTCGGTAAACTGGAGATTTTTTCTGCTTGAGTCAATAACGACAAGGCTTGTGAATGCACGTAAGCCAAAGTAATCAAAAACAAGATAGCGCTCATGCAAAAATTTCTGGCTTTAAAATAATTGAACCAATGGAAACAAAGTGCGGTCATAACCAACATTAAAATGCTCAACCCTGCCTGTTGCCAAGTGAACAGTAAAAAATCTGGCACGACAAGCAAGGATAAGGCTGAGACAATGAGCATCATGCACAGCTGAAATAGCGTGATTTTCATGTTAAGTATGATTTATAGCGAGAAAGTAAGGCAAACTAGCCTTAACCTCACAGATAAGCAAATAAACATACTGTTTTTTGCGATCACGATCGCAAAATTTAAATTTCCAGGTTAAATTTATTTGCTAAATAGATGAAGTTCTGCTATTTATATCGCCCTTAAAATAACTAGGTTCTTATCTCAGCTATTTTTAGCAATAAGAACTAATCACAAAAAACAAGACAGGACGTCATTAAATTCTGTACTATTATTAGGAGTTATCAATGTCTAAGGCATCTCTAAGTTTGCTGGATTTAGCCGGTGTTACACCTTATCAACCTAAGAAAGATGAGGAATACATGAATGAAGATCAAATTCTTCATTTCAGAAAAATTTTAACTGCGTGGCACGAGCAAATTGTGGAAGAAGCATCAAGAACTGTTGCTCATATGCAAGATGAAGCGTCAAACTTCCCAGATCCAGCTGACCGCGCGACCCAAGAAGAAGAATTCAGTCTTGAATTACGTAACCGCGATCGCGAGCGTAAATTAATGAAAAAGATTGAATACACATTGAAAAAATTAGATACCGATGATTTCGGTTATTGCGATTCTTGTGGCGAAGAAATTGGCATTCGTCGCTTAGAAGCACGTCCTACAGCTGATCTTTGTATCGATTGCAAAACCCTTGCTGAAATTCGTGAAAAACAAGTCGCAGGTTAATTGATTCAAATAACCCAATGAAAAAGTGCGGTCAAAAACAACCGCACTTTTCGTGTTTTTATCAAATGTGCATTTAACACAGAGAATGGAGTAAATTATTCTTACTTATATAAAAAATTTATTTGGTAAAAAAACTAAAAAAGAAACTGAAACCAATATAAATTCTCCCGTTCCCAAAACGGCGCCAAAAAGCAAAAAATCAAACGTTTCAAAAACAGAGCGTTCACAACCCAAGATCGCCCCGTCCTCTTCTCACCACAAAAAAACGAACACCCAAGCGCATCGTCACGACAAACATATCGTTAAAGCCTCTCATTTTGGTATTAACCCACGTATGTTTAGCCGTAATGCCATTACCGTGGTAGAAAAATTGCAACGTCAAGGTTATGACGCTTATATCGTTGGTGGTTGTTTGCGTGATTTATTGTTAGGTAAGCATCCAAAAGATTTTGATGTGGCAACCAATGCACGTCCCGACCAAATTCAAGCGGTATTCCAACGTCAATGCCGTTTAGTTGGTCGTCGTTTCCGTCTTGCACACATTATGTTTGGTCGCGATGTGATCGAAGTGGCCACATTCCGTGCTAGCCATTCGGATGCGCGCAGCGAAAATCAAGCCAAACAAAGTGATGAAGGGATGTTACTGCGTGATAACGTGTACGGCACCATTGAACAAGATGCGGAGCGTCGTGACTTTACCGTAAACGCCCTTTACTACAATCCGCAAGATAATACGCTGAGTGATTACTTCAACGGAATTGATGACCTGAAAAACGGAAAATTACGTCTGATTGGCGATCCCGTTACCCGTTATCAAGAAGATCCTGTGCGTATGCTACGCTCTGTGCGCTTTATGGCGAAATTGGATATGTTCTTGGAAAAACCAAGTGAACAGCCAATTCGTGAGCTTGCACCATTGCTGAAAAATATTCCACCGGCGCGTTTATTCGATGAAAGCTTAAAATTATTGCAGTCTGGCAATGGCGTAAAAACTTATAAATTACTTCGCCAATATGGCTTATTTGAACAGCTTTTCCCAAGCTTAACGCCTTATTTCACCGAAAAAGAAGACAGCCTTGCGGAACGTATGATTTTAACGTCGTTAAATTCAACGGATGAACGTATTGCCGATAAATTACGCATTAATCCAGCCTTTTTATTTGCGGCATTCTTCTGGTATCCATTACGCGAAAAAGTGGATGTGTTGAAAAATGAAGGTGGTCTAAACAATCACGATGCTTATGCCCTTGCGGGAAATGAAGTGCTTGATCAATTATGCCGATCATTAGCCGCACCTCGTCGTCACACCTCTGTCATTCGTGATATTTGGATGTTGCAATTACAACTGCTTAAACGTACCGGTTCTCACCCTGCTCGCACGATGGAACATCAAAAATTCCGTGCAGCCTTTGATTTATTGGCGATGCGTGCTGAAGTGGAAGGCGGTGAAACCGTTGAACTCGCAAAATGGTGGCATGAGTACCAACTCAGCAATCAAGAACAACGTCGCCAGTTGGTTCAAGAGCAACAAAAATTGCATCCAGCGCCGAAGAAAAAATATTACCGCAGACGTAAACCTAAGGCGGCTAACTAATGGTTCAAGTGTATATCGCCCTTGGCAGCAATTTAAATACGCCTACAGAACAATTAAATTCCGCATTAGAGGCAATTTCTGCGCTACCTAATACCGAATTAAAATCGGTCAGCGGATTTTATCAAAGCAAACCATTAGGCCCGCAAGATCAACCGGATTATGTGAACGCAGTGGCAATGATCGAAACCACTCGCCCACCTTTAGCTTTGCTCGATGAATTGCAACGCATTGAAAATGAACAAGGTCGCGTACGTTTACGTCGTTGGGGTGAGCGTACACTGGATTTGGATATTCTGCTTTATGGTGATCAAATCATTCAAAATGAACGCTTAACCGTGCCTCATTACGACATGAAAAATCGCGAATTCGTAATTGTGCCGCTTAATGATATCGCACAAGATTTGGTTTTACCGGAAGGCGAAAAAGTCGCAGATTTGGTGAAAGCCTTTGAAAATCATCAAATGCATAAAATCAAAAACAGCGAGAAAATTGACCGCACTTAACTCAAAACAAAAGGGCTGATATTCACTATCAGCCCTTCTTTTTTACCTATCAAATTAGACGGCAACAGAAACAAAGATTTCTGTGCCGATAATCACACAAATAAAACCAACCAACATTGGGACAGACATACGTTTTACGATTTCAAATGGTGAGATTTTTCCCATACCGGATACCGCCACAACCACACCAGAAACTGGTGATAAACCACGACCTAAGTTAGAGGCTTGTAACATTGGAATGGTTAAGAACGCTGGATTGACACCCATTTGAGTGGCTAATTTTGGAATTAATTCCGCAAAAGCATAGAACGCCGCATTACCTGAACCTGTCGCCATGGTGGCTAAAATGGTAATCACTGCAAGCACTAACATCATAAAGAACGCTGAACCACCGAATGATTGTGCAGAGGCGATTAAATTAGTGATAAAGCCGATAGTACTTAAACTTTGCGCAAATACACCTGCTGCCACTAAAAGCATCACCACGCCCGCAAAAGCATCTGCCATACCACGATATGCGACGATGAGATTATCGAAGGTTTGTTTTGCATTGAAACTACGTAAGAAATCTACCGCGGCAGTAATGATAAAACAAAGCACCATCACGGTAACAATGTGTAAATTTGGTAAGCCCCATTTACCGTCAAAAATCAACACGCCAATAATGGGTAATAATGGCAAAATTGCATAGTAGTTTGGTGCTGTGGTTTTAATTTCATCTGCATTCAGGCGTTCTACTTGCACACCTTCTTTCTTATCTAAATAACGTTGCCAGAAGAAGTGTGCTACAGCAATCCCTAAAATCGCAAAAATCGAAACCGGCAATGCGGTGCCAAAGGCAAACTCACCTAAAGGAATTTTAGAAATTTCAGCGGAAAGCACCACGTCGCCTGATGTTGGGGAAAGGATAATGGAAATTGGCGATGCACAAATTGCTGCCGCTGCCCCACGTGAAATCCCTACGTTCACCATGACAGGGAATAATGTCGCCATTAATAACACACCTAAGCCCGTTGCGGACGACACAGCAAAAGACATCAAACATGCAAGGAAGTAAGCAAACACCATTAAAATATAAGGTGAACGGATATTTTTCAGTGGTTTTGAAACCAATTTCACCACCACATCGTTCGCACCAAGATGGGTCATGTACACGGAGAAACCACATAACACCATAATCATCAAGCCTAAACCGCCGCCTCGATTACCGAGTAGATATTTCACATATTCTAAAATGTCAAAATAGGTGGAACCGGTGCTTTTCACGCCATCTGGTAAAATCGAATGTCCCATCAGTACTGAAATGAATAACAAGACCAAGCCCCCGAACATCAACACACCGGTCGCTGAGTAGCCTTTCACGATATAATATGCCACCAAGACAATGGCAATCAAACCTATAATCAGATCCATAATTTACCTCTTTATTAAAATAATAATATCAGCAAGATAGCGATTGAACTGGCAGTTGTAAATCAGTTCAATACGAAAATTTGAGGTAGATCACAAAAAGAATTTTGGGGAGAAAGTGCGGTTGGTTTTGGGGTGTTTTTGAGATGAAAAACCTTTGGATAAATGCCGCACTTCTATTTTTTTATTCTTAGACTGTATCTCAGTCTGAGGAATTATTTATTTCTAAATGGATTTCTAGAACGGCAAACTTTAGAACTATCTCTTAAATTTCTAATAAAGAAATCTTCATATTGATAAGCTCCAATTGATAAATATATTTCTTTTATATTTTCTCTAACTGATGGCTCATACTCCAAATACATTGACCTCTCTTTTACATTTGAAATTATCCGTTCATCAAATACATTTGTGATGAAAAACATTCTACATTCTTGCTCATCTTCAAATGCAGAATGCTTAACTAAAAACTTCAACGGCAACAAAATATAATTAATAACATCAAATACCCCATTATAAAAATATTTATTATTTACTATCCTACTTAAGATAACATTAATTTTATTAAGATTTCTTTTCACCCCAAGCTCTTTATTCTTAATAACTTTTAAGTAAGCATTAAAATGTTTAGACAGACCTCTAGAATAAAAATTTATCTCATTACACTTAGCCAACTTTATATAGCCACTTTCAACGTATATATATATACATCGATAAACTGGTAATTTTGTAATTTTACTACTATCAAACACATTAACATTTTCATTGATACTTAAAATATCTTCTGAAGATGATAAATTATTAATTGGCGACTCTCTCAATCCATACTCTATAAAATTAAAAAATCTTGAATATTCTCCAAAGAAATCTTTTTTAAAAACAATACTTACTCCAGAGGCCTCCTGATTATTTTCTTTGCCATATAATCGAAACTGATTTAGACTATCATGATTAAATGTAAAACAGCTAATAAAGGAGCTAGGTTCTATCTCTCTATTCGGTAAATTAAAGTAATCAAACAAAACCTTACCTTCTGTTGGATCATTTACATTTTTTATGGTATTTAAGCGTAATTTTGATGGTTTTTCATCATCTTTATCGCCTCCCAATAATAAAAAAGCTGTATTTGGTCTTGTATAGTGGCAAATATGCTCTTCATACTTAGTATCTAATCTTAAATAAGTTAAAATTTCAGCAGTAGCATTTTTTAAATTTATTAAGTTTTTAATAATTATTTTACTAGATGTTTCAAGAATTCGTATAAAACACTCTGATTCATAATAATAAAGTTTTTTAGAATTTCCAAAAGAAATGATTGCATTCTCATAATCACCTAGATGAAGGTATATTTCACCAATAATAAAACTAGCTATAAAAAAATACTCACCATCATCTTCTATTATATTTTTCAATATTTTTTTTACATCACCTAACTTATTATATTTTTTTAAAAGAAGAGCAAAGGTTATACATATAAAAGCAAAATCTTCTGGATTATCACTTCTAACTATATCTCTAAAAGCTTTCTCTGCCTCATCAGATTTTCCTTGTTCATCTAATAACAACCCTAAATGATATCTAGCCATTGTAAATTGAACTTTATCATCTTCTCTTTTTACCTCTTGATACACACTCTTCGCTTCTTCATATTTTTTTTGTATTTTTAACAATGCTGCTAAGTTAATTCTAGACTTTGCAAATAATTGTTTATCATCTTCTCTTTTGATTTCTAGATATGCCTGCTTAGCTTCCTGATATTTTTCTTGTTTATCGAATAATAGCCCTAAATTAAATCTCGCCATTGCAAATTGTTTTTTATCATCTTCTCTTTTAATTGCTTTATATACCTGCTCAGCCTCTGCATATTTTTCTTGCTTTTCTAACACCACTCCTAAATTAACTCGCGACTTTGCAAATATCTCTTTATCATCTTCTCTTTCGATTTCTAGATATGCCTGCTTAGCTTCCTGATATTTTTCTTGTTTATCGAATAATAGCCCTAAATTAAATCTCGCCATTGCAAATTGTTTTTTATCATCTTTCCTTTGAATTTCTTGGTATGCCTGTTGAGCCTCGGGATATTTCTCTTGTGATTCAAACAATAGCCCTAAATTAAATCTCGCCATTGCAAATTGTTTTTTATCATCTTCCCTTTGAATTTCTTGGTATGCCTGTTGAGCCTCGGGATATTTCTCTTGTGATTCAAACAATAGCCCCAAATTAACTCGTGACTTTGCAAATATCTCTTTATCATCTTCTCTTTGAATTTCTTGGTATGCCTGTTGAGCCTCGGGATATTTCTCTTGTGATTCAAACAATAGCCCCAAATTAACTCGTGACTTTGCAAATATCTCTTTATCATCTTCTCTTTGAATTGATTTATATGCCTGCTCAGCCTCTGCATATTTTCCTTTTTCCTGGAACTCTAGCCCAGATTTAAATTGTGATTTTGCAAATTCTTTTCTACTAGAATTATTCTCTTTATTCATGTTATTCCCCCTTGATTTAAATTACGATATTTCATTAATCACATTCAAAATCCGCTTATCCGACACCTGATACTTCGTGCCTAATTGTTGCGCAAATAAACTCACACGCAATTCTTCGATCATATAGCGAATTTCTGCCACTTCATCAGAAATTGGTTTAGATTTCGGCAGTTTAGCGAGCAATTGTTGGTAAGCCTGTTGTACTTGTTCCACACGTAGCATCGCCGCACGATCGCGATTCACATCTTGAGCCAGTTTATTGATACGTTTATCAATGGCTTGTAGATAGCGCTGTAAATCAGGTAGGCGATCATAACCGCTCTTTTGCACAAAACCTGGATAAATCAGCCCCGCTAATTGCGCCTTAATATCAGAAAAGGCAAAGGCCATGGTGAAATCCATTTTACCTTTTAAACGTTGGTTTAAGGCGTGATTGAGAGATAGGATTTGCTCCACTTTCTGCGCAATATCTACGGTCACTTCGTTCAGATTTTCTCGAACGAAATCACGCAATTTTTCAAAGCCTGCTTCATCCCATACAAAACCGCCAAAATCGGCAATCAGTTTATCCACGGCACAAGCGATGCAGTCATCAATTAAATCTAACACGCGACCAAACGGGGTAAAATACAGCCCCAATTTAGCTTTATTCGGCAATTTTTCATGCAGATATTTAATCGGTGACGGTACATTGAGCAACAACAAGCGGCGCAAACCTTGCTGCATCGCCACTGCTTGTTCAAACTCTGTTTCAAATAGTTTGATACCTACGGCATCTTTTTCATCCACAATGGCAGGGAACGCTTTGACGCTAAAACCTCGTTGTTTTTGTTCGTAGCATTGTGGTAAATCTGCAAAACTCCAAATATGCAGCCCGCTTTGCTCAATGCCATCATCTGCCACAGCAGAAATACTTTCCTGCACACGATCTTTTAAGTTGAATTTCAGCTCATCCAAATTCATGGATTCGGCAATTTTCTTGCCGTTTTCATCCACCACACGGAAAGTCATTTTCAAATGGCTTGGAATTTGTTCCCAATTCCAATGTTCTGCTTCTACGGTGACGCCCGTCATACGACGTAATTCATAAATTAGCGTATCTAATAATGGTTTCTCCAGCGGCACGGCACGACTTAAAAAAGCTTGGGCATAATTAGGTGCTGGCACGAAATTACGACGATAAGATTTCGGCAGCGATTTAATCAGCGCAATCACTAATTCTTCACGCAAGCCTGGAATTTGCCAGTCAAAGCCTGTCATTTCCACTTGGTTGAGCAATGGCAACGGAATATGCACCGTCACGCCGTCTGCATCGGTACCCGGTTCAAATTGATACGTCAGTTTGAGTTTCAAATTGCCTTGATGCCAGAAATTCGGGAAATCCAGCTTGCTCACCTGTTCCGCATCATCATTAATCAAGAATGAGCGTTCAAAATTAAGCAATTCAGGATCTTTTTGCTGCGCTTTTTTCCACCAGGTATCAAAATGTTTTTGGGAAACCACTTCCGTACCAATACGCTGATCGTAAAATTCAAAAAGCGTACGGTCATCCACCAAAATATCGCGGCGGCGGCTTTTGTGTTCCAATTCCTCTACTTCTCGAACGAGTCGTTGATTTTCTTTGAAGAATTTATGTTTGGTATTCCAATCCCCTTCCACTAAGGCAGATTGAATAAAGATCTCGCGGCTCACCGTCGGATCAATAGAACCGTAATTCACTGGTCGAGCAGCCACAATCGGCACACCGTAAAGCGTGACTTTTTCATCGGCAATCACCGCCCCACGAGATTTAGACCAGCGTGGTTCGGAATAGGATTTTTTAATTAGGTGCTCGGCAAGTGGCTCAATCCATTCTGGCTCGATTTCCGCCACCATTCGCCCCCAAAGTTTGGAGGTTTCCACTAACTCTGCCGCCATCACCCATTTAGGCTGTTTTTTGAAAAGTACAGAATTAGGGAAAATCGCAAAATGGGCATTACGTGCACCAAGATATTGTTGTTTCTCCGCTTCTTTTAAACCGATATGAGAAAGCAAGCCGCTTAAAAGTGCGGTATGAATTTGCTGATATTCTGCTTTTTCCGAATTAATCGGCAAGCCCATTTCACGCACGGTTAAACGAATTTGATGATAAATATCCTGCCATTCGCGAATGCGTAAATAATTTAAGAAATCCTTTTGGCATTGACGACGGAATTGATTTTTGCTCAATTCTTTTTGTTGTTCTTGTAGATAACGCCAAAGATTGAGGAAAGCCAAGAAATCCGATTTTTTATCGGCAAAACGACGATGTTTTTCATCGGAAGCTTGCTGTTTTTCTTGTGGGCGCTCGCGAGGATCTTGAATGGATAACGCGGCGACAATAATCATCACTTCATGCAACGCACCTTGTGAGACAGCGGTCAGCAACATCTTCGCCAAACGAGGATCCACAGGGAGTTGAGCTAATTGACGACCTACTGCCGTTAATTGACGTTTCTCGCCCGCTTTGGTGCGAACCATTTCAAACGCACCTAATTCTTCCAACAGTTTTATCCCATCTTGAATATGGCGTTTATCTGGGGCATCCACAAATGGGAAGGCTTCAATATCATCTAACCCCAATGCCGTCATTTGCAAAATAACGGAGGCTAAATTAGTGCGCAGAATTTCAGGATCGGTAAACTCTGGACGAGAATTAAAATCCTCTTCCGAATACAAACGAATACAAATCCCCTCGCTTACACGACCACAACGACCTTTACGCTGATTAGCAGATGCCTGTGAAATAGGTTCAATCGGTAAACGTTGTACTTTGGTGCGATAGCTATAGCGGGAAATTCGTGCTGTACCTGGGTCAATCACATATTTAATGCCAGGTACGGTCAATGAAGTTTCCGCGACGTTAGTCGCCAACACGATGCGATTTAATCCGCTTGGATGGAAAATTTTATTTTGTTCTTGTGCAGACAAGCGAGCAAAGAGCGGTAGAATTTCCGTATGTTTTAGATTTTGTTTTTGTAAAGCTTCGGCGGTATCGCGAATTTCACGCTCACCATTCATAAAGATCAAAATATCACCACGGCCTTCCGCCTGCAGTTCATCCACCGCATTAAGACTGCCTTGTAGCTGATC
>ERZ1699240.200-NODE-200-length-15998-cov-3.342133_pt1 | contig 15998 bp, 19 predicted proteins | sample MGYA00581535_ERZ1699240 | MGnify/ENA primary metagenome ERZ1699240 (study PRJEB42319, sample SAMD00040327) | human oral metagenome | material: saliva | host: Homo sapiens | study: EMG produced TPA metagenomics assembly of PRJDB4115 data set (Metgenomic analysis of... | reverse complement strand
CAAACTTAGACGACGGTCGTCGAGTAGATATGATTATCACAGTGGGTAAATTCCGTACTAAAACAGATGATAAACCAGAGTTCATCAATGAATTCGTAGACGCTTTAGGTCATCCAGACAAACGCACACACATGTTAGTATTAAGTAAAAATACACAAGGTACAAAACAAATTGCGATTGACTCTGCGTTTGGTAAACAAACACAGTTAGACATTCAATTTGTGGATGCTGATGGAAAACCAGTAAAATTGGTAACAGGTTTAGTATCAACTGACGTTGACTACAAACAAAGTGTTACTGTGGCAGGTAATGCGTTCTTAGGAAACATTGTTGCACCTAAATCAGAATCTCACTTAGAAACAATAACTTGGGATGCGGATGGTGTTGAAGTACCAAATACTGTTAAGGACGTAGTTGGTGACGGAGCTGACGCTGTTGATTCAATTCCACAAGGTTCATTTGTATCTGTACTGGCTGGGGATTCATTCTCATATACACATGGTGAATGGACTGAGGGAATGATTCAAGGTGAAGCATACCGTGAAGATTACATGGCTAAAGCTAAAAATCCAGATACAAATAAATGGATTGGACCGTATATGTACGCTGATATGTTCGGAACTGGTTCTAAAGTAAACGTACACAAACCAAATATTCCAACTCAACCAGAAACGACTTTAGTAGAAGTTGTTGGCGAGATTGAAGTTGTCAACCACACAACATATGTGGAAGATAAAACTGGTAAGGAATTATCACCTAAAGATGAAGGAATCTTAGAAAAGAAAGATATTCCAGAATACGAGTACGTTCGTACAGATAAGAAAGAGAACGGAGACGTTGAGCACGTATACCGTAAATCTGTGACTACAACTTATGTAGATGAGAACGGAAACAAACTTTTACCACCAGAAAAAGGTGAAAAAGATAAGAAAGATATTCCGGGCTACAAATTCGTTGAAACGAAGAAGAAAGAAAACGGTGACATTGAACACGTTTATAAGAAAGTGGCTAAAATCACAACTTACGTAGACGAAAGTGGAAAAGAATTGCTTCCTAAAAAAGAAGGAATTCACGAAAAAGAAAAAATCAATGGGTACGAGTTCGTCAAAACGAATAACAAAGAAAATGGTGACGTAGAACATGTTTACAAACAAGTATCTAAAATCACTACTTATGTAGACGAGAGCGGAAAAGAATTGCTTCCTAAGAAAGAAGGAATTCATGAAAAAGAAGTTATCACTGGTTATGAGTTCGTTAAGACAAATAACAAAGATAACGGAGATGTAGAACATGTTTACAAACAAGTATCTAAAATCACTACTTATGTAGACGAGAGCGGAAAAGAATTGCTTCCTAAGAAAGAAGGAATTCATGAAAAAGAAGTTATCACTGGTTATGAGTTTGTGAAAACAAATATCAAAGAAAACGGTGACGTAGAGCACGTTTACAAACAAGTTTCAAAAATCACAACTTACGTAGATGAGTCTGGAAAAGAATTGCTTCCTAAGAAAGAAGGAATTCACGAAAAAGAAAACATCAACGGATATGAGTTCGTGAAAACTGTGACTAAAGACAACGGTGACGTAGAGCACGTTTATAAGAAAGTAGCTGAGAAGAAATTACCAGCAACTAGCTTAGGACTTGCAGGTGGTATCGCTAGTGTTCTAGGTTTAACAGGTGTTGGAGCTTACTTCAATACACGTAAACGTAAAAAATAAACACTAAATGATTAAGAGTGCTTGCTACGAGCACTCTTTTTTGTTATAATGAATAAGTAATTATTATGAAATCAAGAGAGGATGGATTAGATGAAAAAATCATCATTTAAGTTAGGAAGTCTTGGAGTCGCTGGGATTGTTCTTGTGGGTCAAGCGTCAACTGTCGCATTTGCGGATGAGATTGAGAAGAAAGCATTCGACGTTGATAGAACTCGATTTGAGAAACTAACAGCTAAAGCTAAAGAATTAGGAATTGAATTAATTATTGGTGACATTGTAAAAGATGTACCGACAGTGAAAGATGCTAAGGAATACCAAGCAGCAGCTCAAGCTGATTTAGATTCACAATTGGACAAGCTCGAAAAAGCATTGAACAAGTATGTTGAACAAAAAGAAAAAACATTTGACGTGGATGCTATTGGGACAATTCGAGTTGCAGCGTATGTAGTGAATCCGCGCACTGTTTGGGTGACTGTGAATGGTAAAGTCTTGAAAGAAAAAGTTGACGGAATTCAGGGTAAAGAAGAATTCAATGGGTACACTTATGTTAAAAGAGAAATTAGTGACGACGCAACTATAAAATACATTTACGACAACACTACGAAGTGGGTTACTGAGAGTGGTAAGGAATTACGAAGTGTTGAGATTGGTGTGAAAGATAAGGGTTCATTTGATGGATATTCATTTGTTAAAACAGAAACTGATGAGTACGGAAACGTAACTCACATTTACAAACAAGGGGAATCATCAACTACAGAGACTCCAACGACTGAAACTCCAACGACCGACACTCCAACAACGGAAGCTCCAACAACGGAAGCTCCAATGACTAGTGTTGATGTTGAGAAAAAAGCTCCAACTACTAAGAAACTACCAAACACAAGTGTGGGTATTATCGGTGGTGTCGCTAGTGTACTAGGTTTAACTGGAGTGGGTGCGTACTTCGGTTCACGTAAACGCAAAAAATAAAAATTAAATTTAAAAGAGTGCTTCACATGAGCACTCTTTTTTGATATACTAGATATATCAACCGCACTTGACAAGTCATTGTTGTAGTCCATCTAACGTGGAATGGAATTATGGCTCGGATGGTGCGGCTATAATATAAATGAGGTGATACCATGGTGTTAGATGATGGAACAATACTATTGGAAGATGTTGTAAAATCGGGACAACGTACGATACTATGTAAGGATGAAGTAGTGTACATTATCGGAGATTTGAGACTATCGTATGACGAATTCCAAGAGTTCGCACAAAAGAATGGGTCAATGGTTGTAAATGTAGTACTACCACGAGGGGTGTCTCGGGCTGATGGTACTAGTGAAATAATCATGGAAATAATTCCAGTGTAAGACAATGATTTTTTATTGTCTAATGAGTACTTATTTTTAGTGTACTAGATATATCAACCGCACTTGACACGTTATTGCTGTAGTCTATCTTACGTAGAATGGAACTATAACTTTGTAAGTGCGGTCAAAATTTATTGAGGTGAACTTATGCTATTATTGGAAACAGTTGCAAAAGAAGAACGTCATCGTACATATGGAAATGACGTTTGTTATCATGTACGTGGTATCAACAACATCATGACATCGGAGGAATTTCAAGAATTTGCTCGTAAAAATTGGTCGATGTCGGTGGAGCAGGTTCGCATGACCGCTATTGTGAACGAATGTGGGTTGGATATCGATGATGAGGGTTGGTACGAAGCGGAAGCTGAGATTGTGGTTGAAATCATACCAGTTTAGGACGATGAGAAATCATCGTCTTTTTATTTTGGGTCTGTACTCTATTTGCAGATGTGGTATTATTAGATGTGAGATAATAGGGATAAGGAGATGGGGAAAATGTGGCGTGGATACAAGACGAGTGATGAATTATCTAGAGCAATTGAAGACGCACATATTTATGATTTGAGATTTTATGATTTATGTGAGGGTGACTTATATTGGTTGAATGTTGCGTCAGGAAATATGAAACTTCCAGTTAAAGATGCTCGTGTATTGGGAGCTGATTGGATAAACATATCTATAAAGACTAGTAAAGACGTTCAGTTACCATCGAGAATAGAAACAGATAGGTTGCACTGGCATGGCGTATTCTTTGCAGCTAACTTATGTTGTATGCACGGAACTAATACACTATCGTTTGGTCAATATCCAGTTAGTGTATGTAGCATGTTCAACGGAGCAAGTTTTTCCAGTGATTCTCCATTCACTCTGGAAATTGTAGAGAGTATAATCAATGTAGGCAGCATGTTCTTTTGTTCATCGGGTTTGGATGAAGTTTCATTCAAAGAGTGTGAACTAAAAGGATTGAGGGATTTGTTTGTAGGTTCAGACGTTGATGTTGTTAGATTTGAAAATTGTGTGATTGAATTAGATGATGATTCGATTGACGACTACGTCGGATGTGCTGAGGATGTATTTGCTAAACACATGATTAAGTTAACAATGAAAAACTGTAATTCTGAGTTTGTAAAAACGATTCTAGGTATGTTTGATGGAGTCGATGGTTTTGAGAATTTAGAAATTGAAATTTTAGATTAGGAGTTGGAATTGAATGACGATGTTATTTTCAACACAGGAGCAATTCGTGTCAGCGGTTGATAATCTATACTTTCACCAGTTGTTAGATTGTATGACTTACTTTGGAATTTCGGCTAGTACGGAATATGTGATTAGTGACGATGGTACTAAGTTTCTTCTACCATGTGATAATAGGGATGTACTTGGAATTGATTGGCGAGAATGTCCAAGCTTGCGTATAGTGTTACCAGATGATATGTCTCGATGTGGATTATCGTATACTAACACATTCAAGTATGCAAATGTTTTGACGAACGGAAACAATGAATTCTATTTTGGAGACGAGCACATTAGCACAAACGGGATGTTTGAAGGTGTAATCTTTAAGCATTTTGAATATGGGTTGACAATTAGGGATAGTGCATTAGACGTTAAATCTATGTTTCATCGTAGTTCTGGCTTGCTATGCGTGACTTTCAAAAATTGTGAGCTGAGTGGTTTTGATAACTTGTTTACAAATTCGAATGTAAGATATGTGATATTTGAGAACTGCTCAAACGATGAAGCTTTAAGAGATAACTACAGAGTTGCGAGCAATGTATTTAATTGTGACATGACTAGGGTGACATTAAAAAGTTGTGAGCCAGACTTTGTGGCAACAACAATTGCAATGTTCAATGGTGTTGATAATTTTAGGAATTTAGAAATCGAAATCTTAGATTAGAGGTGAACAAATGTTTAAGGAGTACAAGACAGTCGGTGATTTCATTGTGGGATGCGGTGACTTCTGTGTTGAGAATGGTTTGACTTCATTGAAATACGGTGGGACTACAGACGAGGGCGTTTATAAAGTCAATGAAGACGATTGTGGATTTCTTTTACCATATAACAATGACTGTATCATTAGTGGTGAATGGGGACAGTTACAAGGTATGGAAATACTATTACCAAAGGACATGAATTCATTTGGAAAGTCATATATCAATACATTCGCTGAGTCACGAATTTCTTCAAACTTGAGAAGTAATGAGTTTTATTTTGGAGACAGATATATCAGCGTAGAAGGAATGTTCAAAGGTGCTGAATTTCGCAACTTCAATGGAGAGATAACAATTCGTGACAGTTTTCTGGAAGTGAGTTCGATGTTTTATTGTAGTTCTGGATTGAATGATGTCACTTTTAAAAATTGCTTACTTTGGGGATTTGACGGATTGCTTGTAGGTTCTGGTGTGAAACACGTGACATTTGAGAACTGTTCAAGTTCATGTGACTTTAATGACTATACCGGAAGTGCTGATGAAGTTTTTCATAGATATATGACATCGTTGACATTAAAAAACTGTGATAATAGCTTGGTGAATACTATCGTGAAAATGTTTGATGGGAATGAGTATTTCAAAGACTTGGAAATTAACATTATTGACTAAGGAGGGATTCAGATGAGTTGGGAAACGTTTACTAGAACTAAAGAATTTTCGGAAGCATTGAAATCTGTAAACGCTCGTCCACTGAGATTTGTAACACACGGTGATGAGAAAGAGTGGAAATTGAATATTGTGACAGGTGAGTTTACGTCACCGATTGCGTTGGACGGACGTATTGTTTCGATGAAAGATTTAGGAATTGATAGACCAGTTTTATTACCACATATATTGGAGACGGGAACTTATACTGGTGCATTTTCTGGTAAGACGAATCCAATTAGTTATTATCGTACGTTTAGCGAATGTGTTGTTACAAGAGATGGCGGAGATGGGTATGTTAGTGACATCATCACCACAAATCATAAATTTCTAAGCATGGAGCGAATGTTTTGTGGTTCTACATTTGAAGGGTTTGATGATGGTTCACATAGCTTGATGGTTACACGAAGTATTTTGAACGCTACACGCATGTTTTGTGAGAGTAAGAAATTGAAGCATGTTGTTTTTCGAGAATGTAAGTTCACTGAGATATATGAACTGTTCTGGGATAGCGATGTCGAGGTTGTAACTTTTAATAAATGCTCATTGGATAACGAGTTTAATATGTACACACAAGTATCGTCTTTGATTGGAGTGTTTGGAAATAAGATACAACGTATCGAATTAAATAGGTGCGATGAAAAGCTAGTGGCTACCATCATGCATTTATATCGAAAATTCGATTATAGTACATTAGATTTTGAAATTGAGATTATTGACTAAGGAGGTCTTGTGATGAACATATTAGAATACAAGAGTGGATTCGATTTCGTTGACATGATGAAGGAATTTGACTATGAGTATGTTAAATTCTTAGGTAGTACTGATGACGGAACTTATATGCTAGGTGTGGATTAAGATGATGAGATGTTGTACATGAAAGTCCCAGTCGATGAGTATGACGGTAAAGTTCGTAGAGTTGCAATACTTGGACTAAAGCAAAGTATTATTTTACCGGGACGTATTAATTACTTGTGTGATGATACAACGCAGAGTGGTAAGTCCATTAAGTTCAAGAGAACTTTGGCTGAGTGTAATATTGTCAATCAATTCTTGGATAATGAGTTTAAAATTGAAGGTACACATGTTGACATAGAGGGATTCTTTCATACGTCGAATTTTACTGGTTTTAATAATGGACTCACAATTAAGGATAGCTCAATTGAGGTAGCTCATATGTTTGGTAGTAGCAAGGGTTTGACTGAGGTGACTTTCAAAAACTGCGAACTATCATCTTTAGTGGGATTGGTGAGTGATAGTGAGATAGAGTGTGTTACATTCGATGGTTGTAAGTATGTCGTAAAAGATTATTCACAACTAAAATCGTGGGAAAGACGATTAGAAGCGACTTGTTTGGATGACATATTTGGACATAAGACTACAACTGTGAACTTACGAGATTGTGATAGTACTCTAATTGAAGAATTGATACGACTTACATCGAAGTCACCATTGTTTTTCAGAGAGTTGGAGATTAATATTTTAGATTAAGTTTTGTGATAGGAGGGTATACATATATGGATTGGATTGAATTCGGCACTGACATGAAAGCAGCAATCAAGTTTGGTAAAGCTGCGAACAAGTCGGAAGCTGATGTACTTTTGTTTGATGAATTTGTTGATTCGTCAACATCTGGTTATTCTTTGAGCACTGATGGAACTAAATTCAGAATTCCAGTTAATAACTTAAATACTGTATGTTCAGTGGAGAACACTGGTTTGAACAAGAGAATTACATTACCATATTCAATGCCAGTGTCGACTGGATTTTCTGAATTGAGTTATCGAAACACATTTAAGAATTGTACGATTGAGTTTGATAAACTGAGAAAAGAACTGTGGTTTACTCGTCAAGTAATGATAGACGTTACGAGCATGTTTGATTCAGCAACATTTATGGGTGTGGATGAACTAAACATTGATACTAGTGCGTTGAAAGTGAATTCGATGTTTTATAACGCAAAGGGACTACGTAAATTAACATTTGAGGATTGCGATTTAACAGATTTACAAAGATTGATGGTTGGTAGTGATATTCGAGAGCTTGAGTTTAAAAGATGTAAATTCATTCTGGACAACGACCAACTTGTGAATTACGATGGTGCGTCAGCTCTTACAGTCTTCGGGTCGAAGATTGAAAAGCTGATTCTAAGGAACTGTTCTAAGGATTTTGTGGAATTGGTGATGAATTTGTTTGAAGATGCATGGGATTTGTACCCACGATTAGAAATTGAGATTTTGGATTGAAAGGAGAGATAACGATGGGGTTTTTGATGGATGAGGATGGAATTGATTCTCTAATTTATGAATATTTTCACGATTACGAATATAATCCATATAAGGATTTGGAATACATGGTATACGTGAAAGAGTCGGATTTTGGTGGTGCTATTCGAGATAGTGGACGATATGTATGGAAATTCGCAGGTATTTCAGATGTCGATTTGTTTGAAGTTGACTTTGAGAATGGAGAGTTTTGTTTAGCTTCACGTGTGACGAAAGGTCGTAAGCTAAAAGATGTTACTAATTACTTAAATAGTAAGGTTTTCGATAGAGACCACGAAGGAAGAACGATTCGAATTGCTTGCGATGATTTCATGCAAGCATCACAAATCAAAGGACTTTTCAGAAATTGCGATTTGGAGTTTGTTGGATGTCAGTTTGACTTGGATAAAAATGTTAAATCTATCGATAAACTATTTATGAATATGGACATTGAAGCATTTGACAATTCAATTACAATTCGTGGTGACGATATTGGAGTATCCGACGCATTTCGAGGAACTCGTGGTGTCAAAACAGTGGTTTTCAGAGATTGTAAACTTTATAACTTTAGAGGACTATTGCAAGATAGTAAAGTAACGGAATTGACGTTTGAGAATTGTGTATTAAGTGGTTCATTCAAGAAAGACGCTAGAAAACTAGACGCATTGAAAGTACTTTCACCAAAATTACGACGGTTAGAGTTTATTAACTGCTCTGATGAATTAGTGGAGTATTTCGAGAAGTTGGTGGATTCATCGAGTGATTTTGAAAATTTGAAATTTATTAATAAGTAATAAAGATGGTTTAAGAGACCATCTTTTTTATTTTTAGGTCTGTACTCTATGGGTAGATGTGATATAATGAATAATAAGGAAACTTTATAGTTCAATAATAATCAAGAAAGGTGGATATCCATGCGAGTAGGTTACGATGATGTAACAGATTTTGCTCAAAAGGTTGTAGATTCTAGTGGTAGAGGAGTTAAGTTCGATAGAAGAAGAACTGATTCACTATACGAATGGCAGGACTTAGACAAGTCTTTTGCTCTTTGGTGCAATCCGTTACTACATAATATCAGTCTAATCGATATTAAAGATAAAGATGGAAATTCTGTTTTTCAGAAGAAGTTTATCGAATTAACATATCGTTCATTTGAAGGATTGGAATGTGGTATTAATTTGTTTGAGAGAATGAGCGTCTATCTTTCGAGTAGCTTTATTAAATTTGATGATAAAGAAATTAATGTTAATGGTATGTTCGATAAAGCTAACATCCGGTCAAGTAAATCACCATTCATGATACAAGGTGGAGATTTGAATGCAGCGAGAATGTTTGCTAACTCCACAGGAGTGGAAGAAGTGCTGTTTAGTAATACTCGTTTTCTGGATTTTAATGGAATCACGGAAAATTCCGAGATTAAAGTGCTCACATTTGAGAATTGTGACTTGGCTTGTCATCACTTGGATTTCGAAGCTGAGGTAACTGGTTGTATCCATAGTGGGGATTCACCAGAGAAAATCAATATCGTTAATTGCTCAGACGTGTTCGTAAATGCGATAGTAGACAATGTTAAGAAGTATGGTAAACCGAACGATTTCTTGATGATAACTATTAAAGATTGAAATAATAGCAAGGAGGAATTGAGATGTCAATTGAAAAATATAATAACGTGACTGATTTCGGACGTGCGATTTCGGAGTCACCATTACATGAACTAAGATTCGTGGGAAAAAGTGATGATGGACTTTTTGAATTTGACACTGACACTGACAGTAATATGAACATCGGTAGGTTCAAACTGCCAGTTGGATACGTTCAGCAAAAACCATATCTTAATGGAATTTTAGACGAAAATGGTAATTCAGTGTTTTCTGGAAAGATGGTTTGGATAGATGGTGAGTTTGCAGGAGATTTCCAGAACTGTAGAGGAATGTTTGCTCAGATGAAGGTACAAACGGTCGGTTATGGAATTAAGTTTGATGACGTGGATGTGGATACTACTTTTATGTTCAATGAATCTAAGTTCGATTATGAGCGAGAGATGAAGGTTATCGGAGGACGATTACGAGCTAAAGGGATGTTTCGTGGTTGTCAGAATAAAGAAGAATTAAAATTCGTATCTGCCAAATTTTACGACGTTACACGTTTAGTCACTGACTCAAGCATTCGTGAATTGACATTTTACAATTGTGACTTGGCATGTAGTGAGACTGAGTTCGAAGCGAATACCAAATCATGCATGTACAAAAACGGTCAGTTAGAAACCATCAACTTTGAAGGTTGTAACGACACGTTTGTAAAAGCAATGATTGAACACATTAATAAATACGGAGAAAACGATGATAATATTGTCATCAATATTGTAGATTAAAATTGAGAGGACTTATAAAATGAGAACATTATTATTATTACGTGGTGCTCCCGGAGCGGGAAAATCCACTTGGATTAAAGAAAACAATTTAGAAAACTATGTGTTAGAAACAGATAAATTCCGTCAACTATTGGCGAATCCAGTTTTGCTAGAAGATGGAGCAATGGTGATTCCACAGAAGAATGATGTGCTTGCTGCTAAGATGTTGATGGCAACATTAGAAGAACGAATGAAAAATGGGGATTTCACGGTTATTGATGCAACACATTCAAATGAGAATACGATTTCAAAATATCGTAAGTTAATCAAGAAATATCGCTATCAAGTTTATTACAAAGAATTTGACGTTGAGTGGGACGAATTGATGCGTCGAAATGATGCTCGTGAAGAACACAAACGAGTACCAGTAAAAGAAATCGAACGTATTTATACATTGTTACAAAACTCATCAATCGATAACTTTGCAACGAAGATTGAAGATGTTTCTGAGATTATGAACTATTATGTCGCTGATGTAACAGATGAGTATGACCGAATTAAAATCATTGGTGACATTCAAGGATGTTACACTGTTCTAAATGAAGCGATTGGAAATGAATTAGACCATCGTACTTTGTACGTGTTTGCTGGTGACATGTTAGACCGTGGAATTGAGAATAAGGAAGTACTTGACTTTATGTTAAGTATTTATAAACGTCGTAATGTTGTGTTAGTTGAGGGAAATCATGATACAACATTAATGCAGTGGGCGGACGATTGGGACACTAAATTATCACATGAGTTCACTCATCGTACGATTCCACAATTATTACAATACAAGAACAAAGAAGACTTTGACATTCAAGTAATGGAAAATGCTGATGGGAAACAGGTGTACGTGATTGATGGTGTAGAGACGAACGTTGAATCGTTTGGTGATGAACCATATCGTCGATATGAAAATCATACATTGTGGTTGAGACCATTTGAAGGTTCTGAGATGAAAGTGGATACTGGGATTCCAGTAAACATGATTGATGAGAAAGAATTGAAGAAGAAAGTCCGTGAGTTGACGAGTCGATTAAGATTGGCTTATGCTTTTGAATTTCACGGTCGTAAATACTTTGTAAACCACGCTGGAATTTCAGCGTTACCACGAATGACTACAATTCCGGGAATCCAATTAGTGCGTGGAGTTGGTGACTATGACACTCATATCGATGACTGTTGGGAAAAATCTTACAAAGAAGGCAAAACTCAAGGATTCATTCAAGTACATGGACATCGTAGTACACCATCAACAGAACATTCTATTTGTTTAGAGTGTGGAGTTGAGTTTGGTGGTAACTTACGAGTGTTGGAAATTGATGAAAATGGTCATACATTACATGAGTATAGAAATACGGTAACTCGTGATTATAGTGAGGGTTCAGAATTTGGAAACATTTTTCCATTGACGTCGAATGAGGTCACAAATCGAATGATGATTGACCGCCATGTGCGAGTAAAACATATGGAAGAAGAAGGATTATATTCGCTAAACTTCAAGGATAGCGTATTCCGTAAGAAAAACTGGACAAGCAATACAATTAAAGCACGTGGCTTGTTTGTAGATGATAAGACGGGTGACATCGCAATTCGTTCTTATAATAAATTCTTCAATTTATACGAACGTGAAGAAACGCAAGTAGGCACGTTACGTGAGACATTAGCGTTTCCAATTACAGCGTATAAGAAATACAACGGATTTTTAGGAATGGCGTCAGTCGTGAATGGAGAGTTGCTTCTAGCATGTAAGTCTACGACTTCTGGTGAGTACGTGGATTACTTCAAGGAAATTTTTGGAAACTTAACAGACAATGAAAAGAAACAACTGAAAGAACTTTCAGAAAAATATAACTGTTCATTCACGTTTGAGGTGATGCACTTGAGTGACCGACACATCATTGATTTTGACAAGAATAAATTAGTGATTTTAGACGCAATCGAAAACACATATGATATTGGTGGAATTGACGTAAATCGTTCATTCTCTGATATGGTATTAAACCAATTACTTATTGAATCAGATTTCTTTAGCAAGAAGGAACTTGTGGAAACATTCGATGACATTGAGACATTCATGCGATACATTGCAAAACAAAAGAAAAACCGAACAATGGAAGGTCTTGTTGTTGAAGACATGAATGGATTCATGTTCAAAGTTAAGTACGACTTTTACAGTAAGCTGAAACACTTACGTACACTATGTGATGTGGTGAAAGCAAGATACCACACGAAGTATTCAGCACATATTGGTCGAGAACCATACGAGATTGAATTCATTTATTGGTGTGAGAAGCAAACTTTTGAGAAGTTGATGAATACACACATCATTGACTTGTTTAAAGAATATGAAAAAGAGCTAGGACACGAAGCGTTCTAGATATAGAAAGATTGTGAAACGATTCACGAAAGGAATGATTAACTATGGATTTGGAACAAAGACTAGAGACTATTTATAAGAATAGATTGGAAGTAAAATACAACAATGCAATGGTGCGAGAACAGTTATGGGTGGCAGGCATTCTGCTACTCATTTCAGCTTTCGCATTGATGGCAGCAACAGTATTGCAAGGTGCTGTGAATGAGTTATCAGCAATTACGGGATGGTCTAAAGCATCAATCACGATTGTGGTAACACTTGTAATTCAAGTCATTGTAATACGACGAATGGTTCAATTTTACAAAGTAACAGAGTGGTGACACTACGATGAATGAGAAAATAGATTGGAAAGATATTATTAAAAGTGGGTTACAAGTGACGAGCTACGCCATTGGAATGGTGATTGCATGGTTGCTGTTTGCACTCACAACAATACTAATTGTTATTGATTATGTAAACGAATTCCAATATCTTGGATTAGGAATTTTTATAGCACTATTGGTTGAAGCAGTTACAACTTGGATTGTTGCAGTGGTACTTACAATTAAATTAGACAATATTACGAAACTGTGAGGGAATGAGAATGGAAAGACAAACAGAACAAAAGATTTTGAAAATGTTAGAGAGAAAGAAACGTAAAGAATTTGCAAGAAACGAGATGGGTCATGCTCGTGGATTCTTGAAGCTCGCACTTCTTGAATTTATGTTCATTGTAGGGATTGTAACGATTGGATTGTATGTAGCTAAAGTGTTAAATCCATTCATCATGGGTGATTCGTTAGTAATCCGAATTGGTGTGGGTATGGGTTTTCTCATCACATTTACAATTGTGACTCAGATGTTTGTACGAATTCACATGTGGGGTTGCGAGAAGTTTGGGATTGACACTTGGGGAGAAGATGAGTAGATGTTTGAGATTGCAATAATGTATGGTGCAGTCGCTACGATATTTGTAATTGGTTTAGCTATTGGATTTATAAAATCAACACGAGCTGTTATTGTTTTGAGTGGACTTTTAACAATGGCAGCTATCGCTTGTGGTATTTATCTGCGCAAATACGAATTACTCAATACAGTACTTGAGTATGTCAAAACGCAAGGTAAATCTGTATTTGCTACACCTAGCGAGTGAGGAAACATGAAACTATTGGGAATTGGAGTTATAGTTGCAATTGTGGTACTGGGTGCTATATGTTTCGTATTAGACGCAGCTGTGGAAAGTAAATGTACAATCGTATTTTTGGTGGTGATTGTTTCGTTCATGGCGAGTTTCCATTTAAGTGACAATAGAGACATTGTAGCGTCGTGGAATGACGTGAGTTCGGATGTGGTGTCCACACAAGAGTTATACCACGTTGGAGACGACGATTCTAGTATCGAATATGAGATTGGCGTATTCAACGCCGATAGGAAACTCGAATGGTACTCACTTTCTAATCCAATCGATTACAAGTACGTGGACAGCAATTGGGATTGGCGTGTAACCAAGAATGGTGTAACAGCTGAAATGAACAATGTTTGGAAAACAAGAGTTCGCTATACGGACATTGAAACGGATAACGTTTCACCATTCATGACATGGTTGAGAACGAATGATATTAAATTGAAAATGACTAAGATTACACGCACTGAGATGAAAGTTGTTAGAAGTAATAAGTATTACTCAAATATTACTCAGACGTTCACTCGATATGTTATGGATGTCCAATTAGAACCAGACAATCCAAATTGGAGAACTGAGTTCGAAAATTGGAAGTCTACTGTCAATGAATTGAATCAATTGACTAAACCGAAATCGAGCGATAAGGATTGATGGAATATTAAAAAGACACTCAAGTGAGTGTCTTTTTGTTTTGGTTTAATGTCTCATGTAAACAACATTCCATAATTCAAGCTCTGGAATGTCAAATTCCACATAAGAACCATGTTCGTCTCTACCAGTAGTAAAGTCTAATTTTTGGTTGTTACCACTATTTCGGTCTGGACTCGCAATCCAAACGTGATGGATTGGTCGACCTTCGTCGACGTAATATTTCACATGATGTTTTCCAATCGGACTGATGTTCTTACTATTTTCATCTTCAACAGAATTTACTTGCCAGTTTACATTTGTAACTCCAGTTAAATTAATCATGTTGATTGTTTCGATGTCGTGGTATCCATTGTGTCCAGATTTTGTAACTGTCCAAATCGAACCAGCTGAACCGTTTTTATCGGATAGCTCTTTACCGTCTTTTGTAATGGAGATTTTATGATAGTTGTTTTGAATGTCACCGCCACGTAATACGTTTTCGTACGCTGTGATAAAATCATACATTTTACGGAGTTTACCATTATTGACGTCTCCAAGTTGTTGGGACATTTGAATAGTTTTATCACGACTTACTTGAGTGTAGTACTCGTCATAAATTTGTGAAGCATCATCTGATAACTCCATTGGGTCTCCACCAGCAGCAAAAACGAACGCATCTTTCAGTAGAATGGCTTCATCTTTGAATGTCGCTGACATTCCATCTCCGCCATTGTGATTCCAGTCACGATACATGTACGCTGGCATGATGAGAGATTTACCACTACGTTGTTTAGAATTGTCCACGATACGAGCTAAGTCTGCGTATGTTTTGTGACGTTGTAGTTCAACACCATCTTGTTTGTTTCCGTCGACTAAGTTATCGTCAAAGTCCCAATCGTTAGACCAAACTTCTTCATATAAGAAGTCAGCTTTTGATTTGTCAAGATTTCCTTGACCTTTACCGCCTACGGCATTTACACCAAGTTTGAAGTCTTTCATTTGATTATCTTTTAGTTGGTTTACGAATTGACCGAACGTCCAGTTGAATCCGAATGGATTGTTAAGAGTATATCTATCGTTGTATCGAACAACATCGAAGTTTCCAATAGAATCACCTTGCCAACCATCAAATTTCATATAATTCAATGCACCCCACATCTTGTTTCCGATGTAGTTTGTCCAGTCTGGATTTGATGGGTCATAATATGATTGGATTGTGTGACTTGCGTTAGTACGACCGACATCCCAACCACCCATCATGTTATGGGATAATTGTTCTCCGATTGCGTCACCAGTGTTCGCTTGTCCTTGTTTCCAAGTTGCGCCTTGTTCGTGAATTCCACGTGGTGAGGTCACGTAAAGACCCCAAGGACTTTCAACTCCAACAGTACCATCTTTTCTACGAATCGGTCTGAACTCACCATCATCCATGGAACTATCTTTATCCATAGG